>Ga0265338_10000491_pt1 | contig 70632 bp, 66 predicted proteins | sample 42126metaG_FD_193579 | JGI IMG/M metagenome (GOLD analysis project Ga0265338, IMG submission 193579) | Rhizosphere microbial communities from Carex aquatilis grown in University of Washington, Seatle, WA, United States - 4-21-26 metaG | ecosystem: Host-associated > Plants > Roots > Rhizosphere...
ATCTCGATTCGAACAGGAAGACCGTTGTACACCAATTAGTACGGTTCTAACGTTCACCCTTCCGATGCATGAAGGCCTACTAACTCTGCTTGAGCAGAGTTAGGCCGGACAAACTCTGCCCGGGCAGAGTTCAAAGTCTCTAGAATTATCTCCGCCGCAACGTCAGCGCCATTGCACAAAACGCGCGCGTCGCTTCGCCTCGCCTGGCGAATTCGCTCTAATAACTCCGGAAACCGTTCCAAATCGTCAAGCCGCGACGCCAAGCCAAGGCCGAGCCGCTCGACTTCCATCGCATTCAACAGCTGTTCCGGATGATGGCTCAACGGAAATACGACCATAAATTTATCACGCGCGAGACACTCGCTGATGGAACTCAATCCGCCCTGAGTGAAGACAACCTCGAAGTCATCGAGCTCATTTGCACGCGACGGCACGGAACTCACTCGCGGCGAGAACACTTTCAAGCCGAATTTCACCGCCAGCTCCATAAACGCGGCTTTCTCGAGCTCCGAGCCACTTAATAAAATTCCCACCGATTGGCGATTCGCCTCGCCCGCTGCCGTTTCTAAAAATTCTCGCCTTACAATCAACGGAATCCGCCGCACCTTGCCCCCTCCGCGGTTCGCCGCGCCGGCGGCTGCGTCGGTAAATGAGGGAACTAAAATCGCATGCGAGAACCAGTGCTGCAAAACGGCGTCGAGCCGTTCCTTGAAATAGAAATTTAGACGTTCGCGCAGATCGGCCGGCTTGTATGCATTTCGGCGAGCCCGCTCTAAGACGTCTTTGGCTTGCCCGATGTAAAGGCGCTGGCAGCCGGCTCCGAAATACGAAGGAAAATGATAGTCGGAGTCGAGCACGATCAGCGAGGGCTTTACGCGTGTCACAATCGAACGCAAAAACCGAAGGTTCTTCAAAAACGTCCGGCCAAACCCGAACAGCGAGCGCAGCGAAGAAAAATTGAGAATGTGCTGAGGTGGACCGTATGAATGGGCTTCAATCAACTCAAAGGAAACCGCACTCTCACGTTGGAATTCGCGCAAGAAGGTGTACGCCGAGCCCCAAGTGACAACGTGAAAACTCATCGGCCGCTTTTTCTCGAGGGACATCTCATTTAAAGCTTCGATGACGGCAGCGACACGCGACGCATTTCCCATTCCTACGCCGGCGCACGAGATCAAAATCCGCTCTGTGCTGGAGTGTGTTACTGAATGGTTTTTTGTCCGCGCCTTCCCCATTTCAGCTATTCTTAGCTGATATGAATCGCGAGTCAAAGATACAATTCTTAGAGCGATTCCGCTTCAATTTTCTGCTCTTGACCGAGCAGCTTTTGGGGCGGCGTGAATTCCTGAGTCGCCGGAGACAGGCGTTGGCCGCGGCGATTGCCAGACGTCTTGCCGACTCACCGCCTTCATCGCTCTGCGAAGTCGATCGTCACGAAGCTCTTTCGCCTGACGATTTCCATAAAAATTATTTGTTTCAATCGATGCCCGTGGTTTTTGCGGGCGCGGCGAAAGCATGGCCTTGCTGCCAAACCTGGTCGCTCGACTATTTTTCGCAAGCGCACGGAAAGACCGATCTTCTGATCGTGCAGTCGAACGGACTCACCACGCGGCAGAAGACCAGCGCACACGAGTTTTTATCGGTGCGGGAACTTGTGGCCAATATCAAAAGCGGCGGCGACAAATATTTACGTTTTAGTCCATTGCTCCATGAGAATCCCGAACTCGCCGAAGCCCTCGACATGAAGTGGCTGAGTGAGCGGCGCGGGGGCGGCACCTTCGGCAATACGTACTACATGTTTATGGGCGGAAAGGGCCAAAAGACTCTGCTCCATGCCGATCAGCCCTGCAATCTCTACGTGCAAGTTTACGGCGAGAAAAAGTGGACGCTGTTTCTCCCCGAAGATTCCGCGTGCTTGTATCCCGATGTCGCCAGCACGGCTTATGTGAAAAGCCCGGTCAACGTGGATGCCCCCGATCTCAACGAATTCCCGCTCTACCGGTATGCGCGCAAAATGGAAGTCCATCTCAAGGCCGGCGATGTGCTCTACGTTCCGCCGCATGTCTGGCATCACGTTGAGAACTTAAGCGACACGATCGCCGTCGGCTATCGCTTCTCGTCGCTCAAAGCCGCGCTGAAGTCGTCGGTGACGTTCACGCTTCTGCGCGCGCTCTCGTTTAATCCGCCGCTGTGGAAGACGCGCGCGTACGGAAAGATCGATACGAATTTGATCTGGGCGCATAGTGCGGGCAAGGGCAAGCAGGTTATGCAACAAAAGGCCGCCCGCCGCGAGTTGAGAAAGACCGATGTCAGTCTCTAATTTTCTGGCGCCGGCCGCTGAACTTTTCGCGCATCATCCCTTGATCACGATCCTCGCGTTTTGCGTTTTGCATCTCGCCGCCTCGACGACTGGTATTCCCGGCAGCTGCACTTTGCTCAATACGCTCTCGGGGACCCTTTTCGGCTTTTGGCGGGGTTGCGCGATTGTCTATCCGGTGACGGCGCTAAGTGCGGCCCTGATGTATACATTCGGCGCGCGCCTGACCTTCGCCCAGAAATACGCCGGGTGGCTCGAATCGCTGCGCCAACGTCTTTTGAATGGCGACTATTTGTTCTTCGTCGGCCTGCGGCTGAGTCCCTTGTTACCGTTCGGCGTTTTGAACGCGCTGATGGGCCTCGCGCGCGTCCCCTTCCGCTTTTTTATGCTGACGACGGTGGTGGGGATCTTTTTTGATGTCACTGTACTGAACGCCCTTGGCGCGAGCTTGCACGCCGAGGCTCCCGTATCGCGAACGGCGCTGGGCGCGGCGTTCGTCGTTGTCTTCGCCGGTGTGTATTTCGCGCGTGTGCGCTTAGCGAAGGTGTTGCGCGCATGAAGGTGCTATTTCTCAACCCGCAGCAAGAAATGGGCGGCATTCAGTGCCTTTCGGCTTACCTTAAGCAAGTTGGGTTTGAAACGGCACTCGTCAATGATCCCAATTTATTCGACAATCCCTGGATTCAGTATCCTCTCGTGTCGCGGCTGCTGGAGGATGTCGATTTTATTTTAAATCAAATTGCCGCTCATCGCCCGGACTTGATCGCTCTCCCGATCGTTACGGACGATTTACAGTGGGGCCTCAAGTGGGCGCGCCGAATCAAGGCGCGGATGCAAACGCCGATCGTGTTCGGCAACGTGCACCCGACATTTCATCCGAAAGAAGTCCTTTTGCACAATTGCGTGGACTTCGTCGTGCGCGGCGAAGGCGAACACACATTGGCGGAACTTGCTGAGGCCTTGATGGGCCAACGCGACTTAAGCTCTGTACTGGGACTCGGCTACAAGGTCGACGGTGAGCCAAGGGTCAACGACATGCGGCCGCTGATCGAGGATCTCGACACGCTTCCCTTTCCCGACAAGGACCTCTACTACGCGGCCATGCCGTATTTGAATCACGGCTACACGACGATGAGCGGGCGCGGATGTCCCTATCGCTGCACTTTTTGCGACAACAATACTTCGATGAAGCTCTACAAAGAGACCGTGCCGAAAGCGCAGAAGTGGACGCGGCGGCACAGCCCTGAGTACGTCGTGCGCGAAATTCAGTGGGCGAAAGAGCGCTACGGGATCAAGCATGTGCGCTTTAATGATGAGGATTTCAGTTACGACAAGCGCTGGGTCCGTGAATTCTGCACGCTTTATATCCGCGAAAAGGTGAACATCCCGTATTTCGCTTGGGTTTACCCGAATACCATAGACGAAGAAATCGCGGCCTTGCTTGCGGCGAGCGGCTGCGATGCCGTGGAGATGGGGATTCAATCGGGCGCCGAACAGCTACGCAAAGAGGTTTTGCACCGCAAGACTAAGGACACCGATATCGTCCGCGCGATGCACGCGTTACGCGCGGCCGGTATACGTTGCACGGTCGATGTGATTATCGGGTTACCGACAGAAACAAAGGCCGACTTGGACGCGACCGTGCGCCTTCTCGCCGAGGGACGGCCGTGGCACCTCTATGCGTTCTGGTTGCGCTACTATCCGTCGACGGAGATTTTGTCGCTGGCGAAAGAGAAAAAACTATTGTCGCCGGAACAAATCCATCAATTGGAAACAAATCAGCACACGCGCGGGCACATCGCGGGCGGAACCTCCCTCGAACAAGATGGCCTGTCGCGCAGCTATCACGCGTTTATCGTACTGCTGCCGTTGATGCCGGCCTGGTTTATCAACTTTTGTCTGCGCCGCGATTTAATTCAGTACTTCCCCAGCTTTTTAAGTCCCTTTGTGCTGGTGAATTTCACCAAGGTGATCAAGCGCGATCCTTACAATGAGTTCCGCGTACGCGGATGGTTGATGCTTTGGGTGGAAACGCGAGGCCTCGTGCGGCGTGCGATTGCGCGCGGGCTTGCGCATTTATTCGGCCGTCCCGGCGGCGGGGGCGGCGGACAAGAGGCGCTAAGCGGAGGCCTGAGGTGATTTTGGCACTCGTGTTTTTAGTTTCGTTCGTGCACGCCGAAACCTTCGCTGGCAAGACCGAGATGAACGGCATCAGTTACAAGGAGTATGAAGGCTTCGATAAGAAGTGGGAGTTTCTCACGGTCCGCTACCGCACGGACACCAGCGAGCAGCGTTTCGTGTATGCGAATCCTGTGGCCGCACGCGCGCTGAAGGCGGGTGTTGTCGATTATCCGGACGGCGCGGTGTTCGCAAAGATCGGTTTTGTGACGGAAGAAGATCCTGCCTTCAAAAGCTCGCGCGTGCCCTCGGGCGCGGTCCGCTACCAGTTTATGGTGCGCGATAAGAAAAAGTACGCCACGACCGGTGGCTGGGGTTACGCTCTGTTCGATGCGAACAAGACCACATATGAGGGCGATTTTAAAACTCAGGCTGCCGCGTGCTACGCGTGTCACCAGTTGGTGCCGAAGCGCGGGGAAGTGTTCTCAACGGCATTGAAGATCTCGGCGTTTGCGCCGTTGCCCGCGGCTAACGCTGCGGCGAGCGAAGTTGTGCCGGATATTCCGCAGTCGTTGAAGTTTGCAACAGTTTCGGCACGCAAGCTGCCGGAGATGATCCGCCGGAGCCTTCCCGAAGGCGCGCAAGTACGGTCGGTCGTTGGTTCACTGCGCGATCATGTGTTTCGTGGGACGATTGACGAGATAAGGCCGTCGCTGGTGGCCGAGAGCCGCCGCAGCGGTAAAGTTGCGGCATTGGTCGCCTCGGATAATTTGCAATTTTCGGCGGTGTATCCGGATAAGCGGAAAGATTGCCCGCGCGAGAAAAGTTTTAAGGCCGTTTTCTCCATGAGTGTTCCTAGCCACTCGGCTTCGCCGTACACCGTGGTGGCCTGGCAAGATCTCTGTGAATAGGTGAATGCGATACAACTCTGTTTAAACAGAGTTACCGGTTCTTCAACCGTGTCATAACCTCATCGGCCGAGATCCACTGGCCGGTTTTGACATTGATCGACGGAATATCGAACATCGGCATTACCACAAACTCCGAGGCTGTTTCGCGCGCCAAGAAGATGCCGCCTTCAAAGGGCTTGCCGCCCGTGCCTGGGTCGATCGGCAGTAACTCGAAATTGAAATAGTGGTCGGCGGGAACTTCACTCAGACCAATGTCAGTATCGCGTAACGCGAACAGCGAAATGAACGAACTTGTTTTCACAGGCGTGAAGAATTGAGTGGCCGTCCAGGTTCCTTTGAAAAGCGCCATGTTGACGATGCCCGTGGTTCCGTCGGCGCAAGCTATGGGATAGTACACAGCGGGATTCGTGCCGGCCAATGCGGCTTCAGGATTTCCGGGCTGATAGTTTGCAATCGACAGCGGGTTCACAATCACCGTCGGCAAAGCCGATCCCAAATACGCGGCATCACCGGCATAAGGGCAGTCTTTTTCGGTCTTATCGTTCAACTCGAGAAAGGTCTTGTACGCAGCGACCGCGCTCTGGCTGGCATCCGCATTCCAAGAACTTGTCGTTTTCCAAAAGGTGAACTCCGCATGAGCGCTCAAAGACACCGTGGCGAGAACCAACAACAGATATTTCATGGCTTCCATCCTCCTAGACTATAGGCGAAACCATTAAGGCGAGAGCCCGCCGTAGTCAAACCGGCTGCATACGGGCGCAATTTTTACTGGGGTCCAGGTTTACGGCTTGATCCGCGACAAAATCGGCGCAAGCCAATCCGATTTCAGCGGTGACTTGCTGTCCTTCCACGGTTGAAAGACTCTCCATGTCCACACGGACTTGGTTTTGGAATCGTAGTACGCGAATATTGCGCCCTTGAATTTTGCTTGTTCAGCGGTGCAGGCGCCGAAGCCTTTCTCGGAGTTGGCCGCGCCGAGGATAGCTTCCGAATTGTGTCCGGCGACGTTGACGGATTTTTGTAGAGGTCCGAATTGGTGAGGGCAGCCGCCGATCGCTTGCGCAATGTCTCCCATATAGGGAGTTTCCGCGGCTTCAAACAGCTTTTTTACCGCACCCGTTTCGGTCTCAATTATGGTGCTGGCGTGCTTCTCGTCGATTGGAGAGATGATTTTGATTTCTAGCTTTTCGTGCGCCGGGCTCTCGGCTTCAATCACATGTTGGCTCTTGGAAGCACCCTTTAAATTCTGATCTTTTGAGACGAGAAAGACGGAATCCGCGTGCAAACCATACTCTTTTAGGGCGTCTTGCAGTGTCGCGCTGAACGCCGGTATGGAGAAAAAAAATACGAGAATGGCTCTCATAGAAAATTATTATAGCCAAAGGTCCAGCGTTTCCTAATAGTTTTAAGAATTTCAAACGTTATTTGTTACACAACGACTAGGAAAGGTCCAAATGGGCTGCTCCATAATCGATTTCCGGACTTAGGCTCCGTGCGGTCAGCTTAAAGCCTTCTAATAGCTTTTCCGACAAGAATCATAAGAGCAACACCCTTTCCCGCGCCGTGCGGAGGCAGTAAATGAGCTTCGACGACAAAGTTCAAGAGATCCCCGAATCACTCCCGATGTTACCTGTGCGTGACATCGTCGTGTTTCCCTACATGATTCTCCCTCTGTATGTGGGACGAGAAAGTTCGATTCGCGCTGTAGAGGAAGCACTCAGCAAGAATCGCCTGATCTTTCTGGCGTCGCAAAAAGAAATCACCGAAGAAAATCCGACTGAGAACACGATCTACCGCACGGGCACGATCGCGATGATCATGCGCATGCGCAAACTCTCAGACGGGCGTGTGAAAATCTTGATCCAAGGGGTGAGCAAGGGGCGGATCAAGAAGTTCAATAAGAGCGAGCCGTGTTTCGACGTTGCAATTGAAAAACTCGACGAAACACCGATTACCGGTCCCGCTAATGAATTCGAAGCTATGATCCGCAACGCCAAAGAGCATCTCGAAAAAATCATCGCTCTTGGCCGCATGCTCTCTCCCGATATTCTCCTCGTACTTGATGATGTCACTGACCCGGGCCGCTTGGCGGATTTGATCGCCAGCAACTTAGGCCTAAAAGTTCCGGATGCTCAACGCGTGCTTGAGACGTTCAACCCGAAGGAGCGCTTGCTCCTCGTAAACGAAATTCTCGCCAACGAACTCGAAGTCTTGCAAATGCAAGCCCGCATCCGTTCGCAAGCTAAAGATGAAATGTCGAAGAGCCAGCGCGAATACTTCCTACGCGAGCAAATGCGCGCTATAAAGAATGAGCTCGGCGAAAATGATTCGAAGTCGGAAGAGATGGAAGAGCTGCGCGAGCGCGTTGTTAAAGCCGGCATGCCGGAAACCGTTCAGCTGGAAGTCTTGAAACAGCTCGCGCGCCTCGAGCGCATGCACCCGGATGCTTCCGAGGCCAGCATGGTCCGTACGTATCTCGACTGGATGGTCGAGCTGCCGTGGGCGAAAAAGACAACGGACAATTTGGACCTCCACCGTGCAAAGACTATATTAGATGAAGATCACTACGACCTTCAAAAAGCCAAAGACCGCGTTTTGGAATTCCTCGCTGTTCGCAAATTAAAAGAGAACAGCATGAAAGGCCCGATCCTCTGCTTCGTCGGCCCCCCCGGCGTTGGAAAAACATCTCTCGGTAAATCGATCGCGCGCTCAATGGGCCGCGAGTACTTCCGCATCGCCTTGGGCGGCGTGAAGGATGAAGCCGAGATCCGCGGACACCGCCGCACGTATGTCGGCGCCATGCCCGGTAAAGTCATTCAAGCCTTGAAACAAGTAAAAACGAATAACCCGGTGATCGTGCTCGACGAAATAGACAAGTTGGGCAGCGATTTCCGCGGCGATCCGTCGGCCGCAATGCTCGAGGTATTGGATCCCGAACAGAATCACTCGTTCCGCGACAACTACCTCAACGTCGATTTCGACCTGAGCAATGTGTTGTTTATCGCCACGGCAAACGTTTACGAAAATATTCCCGCCGCTCTCCGTGACCGTATGGAAACTATCCAGATCAGCGGTTACACGGATAACGACAAGCTCTTGATCGCCAAAGACCACTTGGTCCGCCGCCAGATTGAAGCGAGTGGAATTACCGAAAAGCAAATCGAAATTACGGACGACGGCCTCATGTACCTGGTCACGCACTACACACGCGAAGCGGGTCTGCGTAATCTCGAACGCGAAATCGGCTCGCTCTGCCGTAAAGTCGCCAAGAAATTTGTCTTCGGCCACACTGAAAAAGTGACGGTCGATGCTGCAATCGTTCCCGAGTTGCTCGGACCTCCGCGCTTTTTGAAAGAGGAGCGCTTGAAAGAGAATCAAGTCGGCATCTCGACGGGTCTCGCGTGGACACAAGCCGGTGGCGAAGTGCTCTATGTGGAGGCATTGAAGATGAAAGGCAAGGGCGGACTCACTCTCACGGGCCAACTCGGCGACGTGATGAAAGAGTCGGCGCGCGCCGCTTGGTCGTATGCGAAAGCACACTCTGAAGAGTTGGGCATCGAAGATGACTTCTTCGAGAACTGGGAAGTGCACATCCACTTGCCCGCAGGCGCCATCCCCAAAGATGGTCCGTCGGCTGGCGTGACGATGGCCACGGCCTTGACCAGCTTGATGACGAGCGTACCGATCCGCCGCGATATTGCGATGACGGGTGAAATCACTCTGTCGGGCCGCGTGTTGCCGGTGGGTGGAATCCGCGAGAAGGCTTTGGCCGCGCTCACTCATGGCGTGACAAACCTGATCTTGCCGGTCGCAAACCGCAAAGATATTTCAGATATTCCCGAAGAATTTAAGAAGAAGCTCAGCTTTATCTTCGTTGAGAACTTGGACGAGGTATTCGCAATGGCCTTCGATAAGAAAGCCGCGAAACCGAAGCCCAAAGATAAGTCTCTCAAGAAGCCGAAAGCTCCCGCTGCGGCGGCCTAACGTTCCGTGAGCCTCCGTTCCTTCCTAGTTTTGGTGTTGCTCGGCGCGTGGTATGGATCACCACGCGCTTTTGCTTTATCCGCGCCGAAGATGCGCACGCTCATCCGCTTTCGCGAGCAGTGTGACAATGAAGGCAACGGCAAAGCTTGTTACGATTACGGCCGTGCCATATGGTCGACCCCTGAAATTCGGGACCGCAAAAAAGCCAGGTACTATTTCGCGCGCGGGTGCCAGTTAAAATACGAATACGCGTGCAAGGTCGCCGCGGACCACGCTACGAGAACCCAATACGCACATATCAATAGCGCGGGCTCGCACGGAAAAAATATATGCTGGTCGATCAAAGAGATGAGCACGGCCAACTTTACTTCGAATTCGCTCTCACCGACGGTAATCATGGGCCAGCGGATTGACTCGATCAGGCCCGGATCGTTTTGGGCGAAGGCCGGCATTCACGACAATGATGTCTTAGTGAAAGTGAATAATCAGCCGCTTAATTCTATCGAAGAAATGAAGAAAGCCTTCGGGGCAGCCGGCAAAAAGTTTGGCTTTGAAATCCGGCGCGATCAGGATACGGAAACCATTTTCTACGACTGTCAGTGACGCTCGACCTTTTCCGCATACCGCGGATCTTGAATCAGGCTCTCATAAGCGTGGTCAAACGCCAAAAGTAAAATGCGTTTAACATTTCCATTTGTCAGGTTGCCCGAGATCCAGAAGTATTTCCGGGCGCTAAACTCGTTTTGTACTTTAGGTCCGTGAAAGCTGCCGAGGTCAGAAGAGTGAGTTTTGAGTTTGTATGAAGGATTTTCCGCCGATAACTCTGCGACTTTTTCTTCCAGCAAGGCCTGCACGGTCGATTTTTTTCCGCCAGGCAAAGTGACCAAGAGGTTATCGAAATATAAGAGCAGCATCGGCGTCGCACTCATCGCCGATGAGCCATCGGACCAATCCGATTTTAGCAATTCAGGATTGGCGATGAGACGCATGTCGATGGGCGCCTTGACCTTATATGCAGCCGACAGGTGCGGCAAAATTTCAACGCCTAGAATGGCCTCCTCCAGATAATCCAGTTCTTTGATTTCAACTGTCATTTGGTCGGCGGGAGCCACCTTATTATTGCGGTAGACTTCGTCTTCAAGCGCAAGCTTCGCGCGATGCATGTCTTCCGTTTCCACCGGGTGACGGTTTAAAAATAGGTCGCAGGCGCGCGTCCAGAGCGAACGCTTGGCAAACGCCTGTGGGGCGAAGGCCAAAGTCACTACAATAATGATTCTGTAAAACATGATTTAAACTTCGAGGCCGAGATCGAAATCCAACTTAGGCTGCAGGTTCTTCACCCGCGTGTTCTCATCTTCAAGGACGCGGACCAACGTTTTCAGGTCCGCGACCTCTTCCTTGAGTTGTAGTATTTGCTCTTCCTTCTCCTGAAGGATTAAGGAGTAGGCCTTCTTGATCTCGTTCAAGAGGCCCTGAGTCGCCAACCAAAACTGGTCGTTTTCGGGAGCCGGTGCGGGCTGCAACTTCAAAGATTGAGAACTCGCCGATGATGGGGGGGCAATGGTCTCGATTTCCGAAGATACGACCGTTAACGGACCGTCCCTCAATAGATACTTACCATCCGCGAACTTGTACTCAATCTCGCCGGCCTTGATTCGGCGGCGAAGAGTAGACAAGCTCACGCGGAACTTGGCTGAGTATTCCATTAAGGGTAACCAATTCTGAGTGCTCAACGACTCTCCTTATGGTTAATCAAAATCTAGCACAGACAGGGGTCATGTAAAGACCCTCTGACTATTCATCCCAAAAACTAGGCTGAAGCCGTGAAAGCTAGGCCCAAAGGCCAGTTCACGGTGTTGACCAATCTGACTATTCCGCAAATCTGTTGGTTGAATACTCATCTAGGTATACAGTAATTTCGTGCGGTTATCCGAGAAGAAGAAAATTGCTCTAGTCTTGAGTGGAGGAGGCGTGAAAGCCGCAGCCTTCCACATCGGCGTCTGTTTGGCGCTCCGCGAAAAAGGTTTTAAATTTGCGGGAGGAACTTCGGCAAAGGACCGCCTCGAGTTTCGCGGCAAACCACTGACTATCAATCTCTATGTCGGATCGAGCGCGGGCTCCGTCCTCGCGACTTTTTTGGCGAGCGGTTACTCGTTGGATTCGATCATCGACGCGTTCACCAAGGGCGCGGGATTGAATTCGTTGACCCGGTCCAAAGGCCAGGAGGGTTCGCCGTACCTGAAACCCATCGGCTACAGCGATATCTTTAAATTGAATGTCGGTGCGGCCTCGCCCGCCCGCTTGCTGCCGAAACTTTTCCGCCGCCGGTTGAATGTTTCGGGGGGACTGGAAGCGCTGTTCAAAGAAGCTTTCAAAATCAATGGCGTCTTTTCGACCTCGAATATCGAAAAATATCTGCGTACTCACGTATATCCGGAAAACGACTTCAATCAGCTCGGCGCCGAGCTATATATAGTCGCCACTCAGCTCAATCATTCGCGGAAGGCGGTCTTTGGTCCTTACGCGGAGACCCAGAAGCTGAAAGAGATCAAGTACGCGAACTATGCGAAGGTTTCGGAAGCCGTCGCGGCCTCCGCCGCCCTTCCGCCCTTTTTTGCGCCGTACGGGATTCGCAATTTGGCCGGCAAAGAGATCTTTTATTTCGATGGCGAGATCCGTGACACGCTTTCGACCCATATCGCCGCAGACCAAGGCGCCGATTTGGTTATCGCTTCGTACTCGATTCAGCCCTATCACTTTAACGAACAAATGGGTTCGCTGCACGAGTACGGAATGCCGCTGATTTTCAATCAAGCGTTGTATCAAGTCGTGCAGCAGAAAATTCAAACGCACATCAAGCATCAGCAGAGCGTGCGCGGCATCATCAAGTCGGTGCAAGGCTACATGCGCGAGCAAGGCCTCGGCGAAGAGCATATCGAGAAGCTGACTGAAATCCTGACTTCTAAAACGCAGTTTAATCCTGACGTCGAGTATATCTATATTCATCCGAGTCCCCAGGATCACGAGTTTTTCTTTTACGATCACTTCTCGCTCAACGCGAAAGTGCTTTCGGGAATCGTGCGCACAGGTTTTAAATCGGCGATGAATACTTTGCGCGGGTTCAATATTTAGCGCGGCGGCGATTTCGCGATTTTTTTGATCCGGTACACGGCCATCGGACTCTTATCGACAATCTGCAACTCGGGCATGGCCGCGACCATGGCTTCAAAGGTTTCGCGTAGCTCGTCTGAGCCGATATATCTCACGAAAAACTCGCCGCCGACACGTAAGATCCGCGAAGCTTCGCGCAAATACGCCGGATTCGTGGGTTCGTACATAAACACAGAAGCGCTGGAATACGCGACGTCGAACGATTCATCCATAAAAGGAAGATCGGCGGCATCTCCCTGTACCACGTACCCTGGATGCGGGTCGCTGATCGCCAGATCCACGCCGATCGCGCGCACGTGATAACGGCGGTAACCGGGCTGTTCGTAAAATCCGCGAACGGCGTCGTAATGTGGTCCACAGCCAATGTCCAAAACATCCTTGTTGCTCATGTATTCGAGGGCGGCTTTTCGGGTTTTAAAAAGACCGGGAAGATGAATGCGGCCGTAATCTCCCACGCGATACGGTCCGAAAAGATCGTTGAGAATTTCACTCGTCGCCCTGGGGGTTAGCCCGTAATATAATTTAGGCCCATCACTCGTGCGCTGGTAGGTGAGATCGATTCCCCCGCGATTGTTCATAACCATCGGCAGCGTGGCTTTGCGCATACGTGCGTTGCACGCGGCAATCGCTTGGTCTTCGTTCGAGCCCGCGAATGCGGACCCGGTGAGGACAAAAACTATCGAAGCCAGAATGATCGCCTTCATAGTTGCTGTATTGAGCAAACGGCGTACCCTAGCCTGCCAAATAAGAGGGAAATAGGCGGCCCCCTAGTGCGCCGAGACTATTTTTGCACCCGGCTGATCATAACTTTGACAGGTTCGACCAGGTCAGCTCGTGCTTATTCGCGTGTAAATGCTGAATCTTCGAGCCCGGAATGGAGCGAAACTCTTCGATGACCGCAAAGTTCGTCGGGCCCTGAAATTTGACGGTGCACACGAAATTTTTTGCAAAACCCTGCCACTTGCGGACAAGCTCCAACAGGCGCTCGGGATAACAAATGACATCGGAGAAGAGCCAATCGATCTTTTGCGGCGGCAAGGCGAAGGCGCTCTCACTCACAAACTGAACACGCTCAGAAAGTTTAAGCGAGTCTGCGAGTGGCGCTTTGTCGACGCTGATCACTTGGCAGCCGAGTTGGTCGAGCACCCAGGTCCACCCACCCGGCGCGCTGCCAAGATCCATGACCGTCTCACCGGCCTTCGGCCACCGCTGCATTACCGTGAAGAACTCCCATAGTTTTAAATAGGCGCGCGACGGTGGGTCGGTTTTGTTTTCGTCGAATTCCATTTCGCCATCGGGAAAGAGACTCGTGGTTTCAGCCGAATACACGAGTGTGTTTTCGTCGAGCAACGTAAAGGCGCCCATTGGCAACGTCGGAAGTGGCGCGAGGAATTTCACCGGCTTGGGCTTAAGTGGCGGCAAGCCCTCTTGAATCAGCTTTGCGCGCCGATGCGCCGTTGACGAGTGCAGCCACCAATTGCGCTGGATCCCGCGCAGATGTTTCGCGGCTTCTGAAATGGATTTGAATTGCAACGTCTGCGGCTTTAACCAAACATTCGCCGCCCACACGGGTATCTCGTGCCCTTTCAGGACAAAAAGGCGGCCGCGCTGCTCGAGAATGCGCGACCCGACCTCCTCTTCGAGAGGGCGCTCGAGGCCACGGGCTGCGAGCGCGATAAGATCCATTAGAAGACTTTGGCGACAGAAGTGAGGACGACTTGATAGAACGGCTCAGCCGCGAGGCCCACGAGCAAGACGAGGAAAGCCGTGAACGAAATCGCGAAATAGCTCAGCGGGCGCATACCGATCGTGTCGCGGCGGAGAGTCGGAGTCTCCATATACATCGCCACCACGGGGCGGAGATAATAGTACACGCTGATCACGCTGCCGATCACCCCCCAAACCGCAAGCCAGGTCAGTCCCTGCTTAATGGCGGCCGAGAAGATAAAGAATTTGCCGAAGAAGCCGATCGTCGGCGGAATTCCGGTCAAGCTCACTAGCAAGACCGTCATCGACAACGCCGTCCACGGTTTTTCGTTTGCGAGGCCTTTGAGGTCTTCAACCGTCAGATCCGAATCCGCGCGCGACTCGAGCACGTGCAAGACGCCGAAAGCGCCGAGGGTCATGATCGAATACGACAGAATATAAAACATCACGCCGCTCGCACCGAGCATGCTGGCGCCGCCGATGCCGGCCGCGATAATGCCGATCATGATGTAACCCGAGTGCGCGACGCTCGAATAGGCAAGCATGCGCTTGAGGCTCTTCTGGCGGAAAGCCCCGATATTGCCGACCAAAATCGTCATAACGGTCAACCACTGAAGCACGTCGACAAAGGGCCAGAAGCGCTCAACCGTAAAGGCTTGCGAAGCCACAAGCCGGAGGAAGAAGGCCAAGACCACGGCCTTCACGCCAGTTGCCATAAAGCCCGTCAGCGGCGTCGGCGAACCCTGATAAACATCAGGCGCCCACGAATGGAACGGGAACACGGCCAACTTGAAGGCCACGCCGGAGATCAAGAGAATAAACCCGAGCAAGAACAAGCGGTTGGTCGCCAGCAAATTCGGCGTCGCCTGGAGCAAGTCCGGCAAGTACGTCGAACCGACTGTGCCATAGATGAACGAAATTCCGTAGAGCATCAGCGCCGAAGCGAAGCTTCCCAAGATAAAGTACTTGAACGCCGCCTCTTTCGAGACGCGCTCCTCGAGGCTCATCGCGATCAGAATATAAAGACAGAGTGAGAACAGCTCAATGCCGACAAACGTGATGATCAAATCGTTCGACCACACCACGGTCAGCATGCCGACCGCCGAATTCATGGTGAGGAACATGGCCTCTGTAAATTGCCGTGAATTCGTAGAAAAGCTGTCGCGCATAAAGGTCAACGCTACACCCGTGATCAGCAGAACTATCACGGTCGTGAAGGACGAGATCCCGTCAAAGACCAAGGCGCCGTCAAACGCCGTGCGCTCGGTGCCCATCATCGTAAACGTGAAGCCCAACGCCGCGACGATGCCCAGAAAAGCGTAAATTAACGTCGCTAAAGAGTTTTGCTCAACGTTGCCGCGCAAAACTTTGATCAGCAGCGGAACGCAGCTGAAGAAGAACAGCGCCACCGCCGGGCCGACGAGCATAAAATCGATAAAAGAAAAATCTATCTGCATATGCTTACTCCTCGACCGACAGTACGTAGTGAGTGCGGTTGTCGATCAGGTTGTTGACGCTGGCTTTCGACCAATTCATGAAATCATTCGGGAAGATACCCATCCAGAAGATCAAGATTACAAGCGGCGCCAAGACGAAGATTTCGCGCGCGCCGATATCGAGGTCGTCATGCGCTTCGGCGATCAACTTGCCGTCGCCGCCGAAGAAAATGCGCTTCACCATCCAAAGCATGTAAACGGCGCCCAGAATAACGCCCGTCACCGCGACAGCCGTAAGCCACGGATTCGCCTGGAAGCTGCCGAGCAAAATCAGGAATTCGCCGACGAAGCCGTTCGTCAGCGGCACGGCGATCGATGAGAACGTCACGATCAGAAAGGCGATCGAGTAGATCGGCGCCACACGCGCCAAGCCGCCGTAATCGGCGATCTGGCGTGAGTGCGTCTTTTCGTAAATCATCCCGACGAGCAAGAAGAGCGCGCCGGTGCTGACCCCGTGATTGAGCATTTGATAGAGGCCGCCCGTCGCGCCGTAAATATTCAGCGCGAAGAGCCCGAGCATCACATAGCCCATGTGCGAGACCGAGGAGTACGCGACCAGTTTCTTCATGTCGGGTTGAACCATCGCCACAAGCGCGCCGTAAACGATACCGATCACGCCGAGGACCATAAACAACCATGCCCAATATTCAGTCGCCGACGGGAACATCGGAATCACAAAGCGCATAAAACCGTAAGTTCCCATTTTCAGCATGATCGCGGCCAGGATGACCGAGCCGGGAGTCGGCGCTTCCACGTGCGCATCGGGCAACCACGTATGCACCGGGAACATCGGCACTTTGATCGCAAACGCGAGGGCGAAAGCGAAGAACAGCAGCGTCTGCGTGTTCAACACGGTGCCGGCGACAAAGGGAATCTGCAATTTATAGAAGTCGAGGATGCTCGCGCTCATTTGGCCGAACTGATCTTGCGTCATAAAGATCAACGCCACGATCGCGATCAGCATAAAAAGCGAGCCCGCCATCGTGTAGATGAAGAACTTCATGGTCGCATAGAGGCGGTTCGCGCCTCCCCAGACTCCAACCATGAAATACATCGGAATCAGCGAGGTCTCGAAGAACACGTAGAACAGCACGGCGTCCATCGCCACGAACGTGCCGATTGTGCTGGTCAACAAGAGGAACAAGCAGATGTGGAAAGAGCGGACGTTCTTTGCAATTGCCGTCCAGCTGCCGAGAACCACAATTGGCGTGAGGAACGCCGAAAGCATCACCAACCAAAACGAGATGCCGTCAATGCCGACGAAATACGTGATCCCGAAGGTCGGCACCCAGGGCGAGCGCTCAACCAACTGCAATCCGACCTTATGCGGATCGAAGCGGTAGAATAGCGCACAGCTCAGTGCGAAGTGCAGAAGGCTCATGATCAAAGCGCCCGGCCGAATCGCCTTCTCAGGCAAGAGCGCCACAACAAACGCGAAAAACAGCGGCAGGAAAATCAAAAGGCTCAACAACATCGCGACCTCACAACAGCACGATGGTCATCACGACCACCACGCCCAGCGCCATATACAGGGCGTAACTTTGGGTTTTTCCGTTCTGCACGGTCTTCACGAACGAAGCCGCGCCAGACACTAAGTCGCCGGCAAGATACGTGGCCTTATCGATGAAATTCACATCGATGTAGAGCCATAGTGCTTTGGAGCCTTCGACCAGGGGATTGATGATCCAGCCCTGATAGAATTCGTCGACGTAGTACTTGTTGCAAACGGCATCGTAAAATCCGCCGAGAGCCGCGGCGATGGATTTCGGCGTCTCCGGGCTGAGGATGTAGAAGCTGTACGCGATGAGCGCCGAAATGGCGGCAACCGCCACCGAGAAACCCATCAGACCCCACTCGAGAAGTCCGGAGACTTCGGTTTCCTTCAATTGCGCGGTCACGGGCTCAAGCCAGCCTTCCAATATATTGGGAATGCCGACGCCTCCGCCGATGACGTGGGGTATGCCCACCCAACCGCCGATGACCGAAAACACGCCGAGAATAATCAGCGGAATAGCCATTGTCGGCGGCGACTCGTGCGGATGCTTGTCGTGGCCGAAGCGGCTCTTGCCCCAGAACGTGAGGCACATGAGGCGAGTCATGTAAAATGCGGTGAGCCCCGCTGTCACCACGCCGAGAGCCCACAGGCCTTTGTTGCCATAGGGACTCGCGAACGCTTGAAACAAAATTTCGTCTTTCGAGAAGAAGCCGGCAAACGGCGGCATGCCGATGATGGCCAGCCAGCCGCACACAAACGTGATGTGCGTGATCGGCAAGTATTTTTTAAGGCCGCCCATGTGACGGACATCCTGCTCTTCGTGCATCGCGTGGATCACCGAGCCAGAACCCAAGAACATCAGCGCTTTAAAAAACGCGTGAGTCATCAAGTGGAATTGAGCCGCCGTGAACGCGCCCACGCCGACCGCGAGGAACATGTAGCCAAGCTGCGAGACCGTCGAATAAGCGAGAATCTTTTTAATATCCCACTGTGTGACGCCGATGGTGGCGGCGACAAACGCCGTGCTGGCACCAACCCAGGCGATCACTTCCATCGTGTGGGGCGCCATCACTAGGACATTGCTCATGCGCACAAACAAATACACGCCCGCGGTCACCATCGTCGCCGCGTGGATCAGCGCGGAAACCGGCGTCGGGCCAGCCATGGCATCGGGCAGCCATACATACAGCGGAATCTGCGCCGATTTACCGGTCGCACCGAGAAACAAGCACAATGTCGCAATCGTAATTGTCCCGAGCCATGCCGTTTCCGGAACCTTCGGAATGATCGCGGCGAGGTCGGCGTAGTTCAACGTGCCGAAGGCAAAGAACAAAGTGAACATTCCAATCAAGAAGCCGGCGTCACCGATACGGTTGGTGACGAAGGCCTTCATGCCGGCCGAGGCCTTCTGCGAATCCGTGAACCAGAAACCGACCAGAAGGTACGAGCAGAGGCCGACGCCTTCCCAGCCCACAAACGTGATCACCAGGTTGTCGCCGAGCACGAGAATCAACATGTTGAACAAGAACAAGTTCAGATAGGCGAAATATTTCGTAGGACGCTCGTCGTGCGCCATGTAGCCGACGCTGAACAAGTGGATCAGCGAGCCGACTCCCGTAACCACGAGAATCATGATCGCGCTGATTTGATCGACAACAAAGCCGAACCGTACGTTGAGCGCGCCAACGTTAATCCAGTCGAAGAAGTGTGTCGCGATCACCCGCGATTCGACGGGAAGCGCGAGCAAGTCTTTCCAGAGGAGGAGCGAGCAGAAAAAACTGATGGCCGCGGCGCCTGTCGCCACCGTTCCGGCGAGATAGGCATCTTTGCTACTGAAGCGAAAGCCGTTGAAGAGGAAGCCCAGCAGGGGCGCCAGCAGCAATGTCATTATAAGAAGTGCGTGATTCATTTCTGTTAGCCCCGGAGATGTTCAAAGAAGCGGATGTTCACTTCGTGGAATTTCTTGTAGATGGCGACCGCCAGAGCCAAACCGACGCCGGCTTCCGCCGCGGCGATCGTCATGACGAAGAAGACCATAATATGACCGTTCAAATTGCCGCTCTCCTTCGAGAAGGCGATGAACGAGAGGTTGACCGCATTGAGCATGAGCTCCACGCCCATGAGCATTACAATTACGTTCTTACGCATAAGCACGGCGATCATGCCGAAAGAAAACAGAATGCCCGAGAGAAAAATGTAGTGGGCCAGTCCGACGTGCAAAAAGGTCTCAATGCTGAGCATGCGTGCCTCCCTTAATCCGGCTCACCGCGACCACGCCGACGGCCACCGCCAGCAGAAGAATTCCCAGAGCCTCAAATGCGTAGAGATATTTGGTGTAGAGCAAAATGCCAAGTTGGCGGGTCACGTCCATCGTCGGCTTCGCGGCGTCTTGCGTATCGAGAATCGCCACCGAACTGTTGGCCGCGCCGATCGCGAGTCCCGCGAGCAAGGCCGCCGACATAACTTTTAGGCCGCCGCTAAACAGGCCCTTTGAGAACGACCGCAGCTCCGCTTTCAAATCGAAGAGCATCAGCACCATGACGAACAAGACCATCACCGCGCCGGCGTACACGATCATCTGCACGCCTGCGATAAACTGCGCGCCTAAGTTAAAGAAGGCCGCGCCGAGGCCGATCATCGTCAGCACTAAGTAAAGCGCCGCGTGGATCGGATTCGGAACCGTGATGGTTTTAAATGCGAAGAACACAAGAAAGAACGCGAGCGAATAAAACGCAATGGCTTCCCACATAATTAGGCACCCCAGTTATGGCGCATGACCAAGATAAGGACTGCTGTCGCAATCGTGTTGAAAAGGGCCCACGGCAACATTTTCCGCCAGCCGAGGTCCATAAGTTGATCGTAACGGAAGCGCGGGAGAGTCCAGCGCACGTGGATGAAGATCCACAAAAAGATGACCATTTTTACCAGGAGTACGACGTGAAGCAAAAGCGCGCCCAACAAGCTGACCGCAGTTGAAGTCGTGCTCCAACCGAACATCGCGGCAATTGGCGCCATGATTTTCGGCGCGGTTTCAGGGGTGAGGAACGGATAGAGTGTGTAGCCGCCGAAGTAGAACGTTACCATGAGCGCCGAAGCCACAAGCATGTGGCCGTATTCACCGATAAAGAACATATTGAATTTAAATCCGGCGTATTCGGTGTGATATCCGGCGACCAACTCGCCCTCGGCTTCCGGCAAATCGAACGGCAAGCGGTTGGTTTCGGCGAACATCGCCGCGAACAAAATGACCGCCCCAAGCGGCTGAAAGAAAATTCCCCAGTTCGGGAGGAAGCCTAGCTCCACCTTGTGGCCGGCAAGCATAAAGTTCAGCGGTGCCGCCTGTGCATTGACGATGTCGGCGAAGTTGAAGCTGCCGAAGAGCAAGATCACACCGACGATCGCAAGGCCCATCGCCAATTCGTAGCTGATGGTCTGTGCACTCGCGCGAAGTGCGCCGAACAGAGCGTACTTATTATTGCTCCCGTAGCCGGCGAGCAAAACGCCGAAGGCGGCCAAACTCGAAACGCCGAGCACGAATACGATGCCGATTCCGATTTCGTACGATTGAAATTTAAAAACGTACGGTCCCCAATGCTGGCCAAGCCAATCAAAGGCATCGACGTTGACGGGCATGCTCAGCGGAATCGCGCCAAACGCCAGCGCCGCCGGAATCATCGCCACCACCGGCGCAATGTAGAACAGCGCCGGATAGCCGCGCCCCGGTACAAATTCTTGCTTGGTCAAAAACTTCACGGCATCGGCGAGCAGCTGCATGAGGCCTAAAGGGCCAACACGGTTCGGGCCGAGGCGATTCTGAATGAAGGCCGATCCGCGGCGCTCTACCCAAACGAGCAGCGGCACGATCTGCACCATCATCATGAAGATCACGATCATTTTGAGGAGATTTACTGTAAACTCGAAGCTGTCGATTCCCATTCTATTCCCACTCTAATGCTTTGGATTTAATTTCCCAGAAGAGGCCGAAGACGAAGACCGCGAGGAACACGCCCATCGACGCCAAAATGTAGACTCCCGCGCCGCCGTTCAAAAAGTCGTTGTACGTCAGCGCCCAGGGATACATGAAAATGATTTCGATATCGAAAAGGATGAACAAAATCGCGGTCAGATAAAATTTGATCGGAATTTTTGTCGGGCCTGACGTGTCGGAGGGCAGGCCGCACTCGTAACTCTCGTCTTGGACTTCGTTGTCGGGAGCCTTCTCGGAAATTAAGCTGGCCAGGAAAAGTAAAGTGACGCCAAAAATTATCACAAAAATGGCGAGCACGATCACGGGCAATAGTTGCGACATTGTGTCTCCACAGCTAGGATGCAGATCCTTTGGTTATACTGACCCGTCGTTTTAAATCCAAGAACGAAGGTCATAAAACATCTTGTGTCGCGGTGGGTTAAGTTGGAGCATTTGCCCTGGAAAGTTGAAAACTCGCTCGATCGGTTTTTCCGCAATCGAGAGCCTTCCGTCGAGATTGTCGGCACGGATTCGCCGACTCTTTTGGCCGGAGTGTTAAGCCTCCCGAAAGTGGCGCTCAACGAAAAGCCGCACTTGGTGATCGTTGGCAGCGCGAAGGCGGCCGAAACTCTCGTCACGTCCCTGAAATTTATCTCGCCAACCGCTATGCCGCAGGTGCTGCCGAGTTTCGATGTCGGCGTCTACTCGAATCTTTATCCCAATCGACGCACGGTCGCGGGCCGCCTCGGCTGGCTCTGGCGCGCCCAGAACGCGAAGCCGGGCGATATCTTTATCGCCTCGGTCGAAGCTTTGGTGCAGCGCACTTTGCCCTATGAAATTCTTCGCCAAAAGGCGCTGCGCCTAGGCAAAAACGACTCTCTGCCCGAGAGGCTCGCCGAGCTTCTGGAGAGCATGGGTTATGACAATGTGCCAATCGTCGAAGACGTGGGAACGTTTTCGATCCGCGGCGGGATCGTCGATGTCTTTTCGCCCGCACACGAGAACCCGGTCCGGCTTGAACTCTACGGGGACATGATCGATTCGCTGCGCTTTTTCGACGTCGATAACCAGCGGAGTCTCGGCGAGGCGGCGCAGCTGCAAATCATCCCCGCGCACGAAATTTTGTTCACGGACGACAACCGCCAAAAGGCGGCGGCGCTTTTTAAAGCCTCTTACGAAAAACGCCCGGTCGACCGCGAAGAGGCCCAGGCGCTCTTGCACCAGCTGGTGCAGGGACAATATTTTCACGGCGTTGAATTCCTGATCTCGTGGTTTTACCAAGCGGCGGCTTTGCCGCTCGACCATTTCAACACGCCCTTGAATGTGTGGCGGCTGGACCCGTTTGAAATCGAACGCCAATACGACTCGCTGGTTTCTGAAAACAAAAACGAATTCGAGGCGTCCTCGGGACAAATCGTGCGGCCGCTGTTCGGCGAAGTGTATGCGACTCTCGATGCGCTGGAGTTTCCGCCCGACAGCCAAGTGCTCACGTTGAGCAAAGTGCATCTGACCGATGACAATAAAGACGAGGGCCGCGCGATTCTGCCGCTGTCGACGTCGGATCTCAAGGAAGTGGCGTCGACCGCAAAGCAACTGACCGCGCAGTCGACCGACCTCGCCGATTTCTTGAATAAGAAAATCGCGGAGTGGAAAAATCTCGGCTACGTGGTGTTCGTTTCGGTTTCCACGCAAGCGCAAGCCCAGCGGCTGAATTTGATTCTCGAGCGCGCGGATCTCAAGGCCGCTCTTGTCGAACAGAATTCCTTCGCTTGGTCCGATTGGCTCGAGCAACAGAACGGCAATCCCTCGCTCGTGCACGTGATCGAGCGCCCGGTCGGCGAAAGTCTGCGCTACAGCGACGAACGTTTTGTTTTATTGCGCGAAGAGGATTTGTTCGGCAACAAGCGGGCCCGCGCGGCGTACAAGTCGAGTGGAACCCTCGAGCAGCGCGCGCACGCGTTTAACTTCGGCGACCTGAAGACTGGCGATCTGATCGTGCACAAGCAACACGGCATCGGCGTATTCGAGGGCCTGAAGGTTATGCCGATTCAAAACATCGACGCCGAATTTATTCAGATCAAGTACAAGGACAACGACCGCCTGTACCTGCCCGTCTACCGCGTCCATTTGATTCAAAAGTATTCCGGGCCGCAAGCGGGAACGCTGATCGACAAACTCGGCGGCCCGGGTTGGGAAAAAACCAAAACGAAGGTGCGCTCGCACTTGCGAGATGTCGCCGCCGAATTACTGGAAATCTACGCCAAGCGCGCCGTCAGTGAGCGCGCGCCGTTCGCGCCCATCGATCAAGACTACGCGGCATTCGAAGCGACTTTCCCCTACACCGAGACCGACGATCAGCTGCGCGCCATCAACGATGTGATGGGCGATTTGCAAAAACCGCATCCGATGGACCGCCTGGTCTGCGGCGACGTGGGCTTCGGCAAGACCGAAGTCGCCATGCGCGCGGCCTTCAAAGCCGTGCAAGAGGGCAAACAGGTCGCGGTGATCGCGCCCACCACGGTGCTGACGTTTCAGCACGTGGAGACTTTCAAAAAACGTTTTGCGAAATGGCCGGTCGAAATCCGCTCGCTCAACCGCTTTGTGCCGAAGAAAGACATCACCGCCACTTTGAAAGAGCTCAAAGAAGGCAAAGTGAATATCGTCATCGGCACGCATCGCCTGCTCAGCCAAGACGTGCAGTTCAAAGATCTCGGCCTGATGATCGTCGACGAAGAGCAGCGCTTCGGGGTCAAACACAAAGAGCGCCTGCGCAAGATGAAAGCGAGCCTCGACACTTTGGCGATGTCGGCGACGCCGATTCCACGCACGTTGAACATGAGTCTCGTCGGCATCCGCGATCTGAGTTTGATCAACACCGCGCCGGTTGATCGCCTTGCAACCCGCACTTTCGTCACTAAATTTGACAAAGACACCATCGCCAAAGCCATTAATAGCGAAGTCGCGCGCGGCGGGCAGGTTTATTTTATCCACAACCGCGTGCAGAGCATCTATGGTCTCGCCGATCAGCTGCGCGAAATTATTCCGAACGTGCGGTTCAAAGTCGCGCACGGGCAAATGGAAGAGGGCGAGCTCGAAAAGGTGATGATCGAATTCTTCCACCACGAAATCGACATGCTCGTGTGCACCACGATCGTCGAATCGGGGATGGACGTCTCGAGCGCCAACACGATGTTTATCGACAACGCCCAACAGCTCGGCCTTTCGCAGCTGTATCAGTTGCGCGGGCGCGTCGGCCGCAGCAAAGAGCGCGCGTACTGCTATCTTCTGATTCCGGGTCAGCGCAAGATCGAAAAAGACGCACAAGAGCGCCTAAGGATTATTCAAGAAAACACCGCGCTCGGCTCCGGCATCCGGATCGCGCAGTACGACCTCGAACTCCGCGGTGCCGGCGATATTTTAGGCGAAGAGCAAGCCGGCCACGTGAACTCGGTCGGTTACGAATTGTATCTCGAGTTGTTAGAAGAAGCCGTGAGGCACGCCAAAGGCGAGCAACCGCTCGATGCCGACGTCGAACCGGATATCAACGTGCGCATCCCCGCGCTTATCCCCGACACCTACATCGGCGATCTGCGCGTGCGGTTGGCCTACTACAAGTCGCTGTCTGAAATCGAAAGCCCCGACGACATCGACCGCATCGAAGAAGAACTCAACGACCAATTCGGCAAGCCGCCGCCTCAGGTGATTAACCTCATGGGCTTGATGCTCATCCGCCAAGTGTGCAAATTCTTGAGCGTCCGCGATTTGTCGAGCGGCGAATCGTCGATCACATTAGCTTTCACTGAAAAGACCAAGTTGCCGCCGCAACGAGTGATCGAACTAGCGTCCCGGACAAATAAGAAGTATTCCATCACGCCCGATAACCGGCTCCGCGTCCGAATTAACGAGATCACGTGGCCGAGAATTTACGAGGAACTTCAATACCTACAAAGCCTTTGCTAAAAGGTTCCATCTTCTTTTTTTGCGACTCTATGAGTCGCAAAAAAAGAAGATGGAACCTTTTAGAATTCGACAGCTAGGCCGAAATCTAGATTGGCTTGGTTGCTGAAGTCTTCGTCCGTGGCATTCGCTGATTTGAAGTACTTGCGCGCTTCTACGTAGACGAATGAGCCTTTGATCCGCGACTCTTTGTAGGCTTCGAATGCGGCCTTGCGGTCCATCCAATCTAACAAGATATTCAGACCGCAGTTTACATATGGTGCCGGCTGCGTGCGGCCGCCCGAACCGTTTCCGCCGAGCGTCTCTTTGTAGATGATGGTGTACGCGCCACCCGAACAATATGGAACAACCCACGGTTGGCTGAAGAGCATGTCGAGATAGGCGATCGCGCCGACACGCACTTCGGTTAGTTGCAGATCGGTCGACGCGATCTCTTTGCGTGAGCGGTCATTGTCTTGATAGCCGCCACCGGCTTCCACGCCGATGCTCATGAAATCCATATTGCGTTTCACGACAATGCGTCCGCCCGGCATTCCCGCCCACGGTTGGCCGTACATTTCACCATAGGAGTGTTGCGTGAAGGCGGGCTGATAGTTGATCGGCTCATACGTACTGTCACCGAGAGTGAATTCAAAGCCCCATTTAAAGCGGCGGTCCTTGTAAGGCAAGATCACTTCGTCTTCGGTCGTCGCCGTGATCTTCACCACATCCGACGGCTCGACGTAAACCAGGCCCTTTTTGGAGAGTTCTTCGATATCCGGCTCTTCCTGCGCGGCATTCAACGCGGAACAAAATGTGCCGATATATAGGACAAGGAGAAAAATAACCTTCACCGGATGCTTCCCAGGATGCATGGCTTAAGTATACAGAAAAGCTTTAAAACGACTGAGGCGAGATTTAAAATCTCCTCCTTTGTCGCGGGAATACTTTTCCTATCCCTTAGCCTGTCGACGTTCGCCGAGGAAAGCAAGTCTGCCCCGCCACCAGCAATCACGACCATCGACAAGATGACCTTGCGGCAGAAGGTCGGGCAGGTCTTTATCTGGACCTATTCGGGAACCCAACTTTCTCCCATCATGCAAAGCTGGCTCGAGCGCTACCAACCCGGAGCCTTGATCGTTTTCTCACACAATATTCAAAGCCCGAAACAAATCGCGGCGTTCAATTCACAATTGCAAAGGCTCGCCTCATTCAAGATGAAGGCTCCGCTATTCCTCATGATCGACCAAGAGGGTGGCGTCGTCACCCGGCTGAAGACTTCGGTCGCGCTCCCGAGCGCGCTGGCTGTCGGCAAAATGGGCGATGTCGAGTTTATTCAAAAATTCGGCAAGGCGAATGCGAGCGTGCTTCACGATGTCGGCTTCAATTTGGATCTTGCACCGGTGCTCGACATCAGCGATCCCAATAAAGATTCGTTTATCGGCAACCGCGCTTTCGGCAACGATCCGGAAAACGTAGCTAAAATTACTTCGGCGTACAGCGCGGGCGTTGCCGAAGGCGGGATGATTCCAACCGCGAAACACTTTCCCGGGCATGGCGGCGTCGTTCAAGACAGCCATCACACGATTCCGCGCAAGCTGGCTACGTACGATGAACTCGAGGACCGCGATCTCGTGCCCTTTCAGGAATTCGCCGACAGCGAGTTCCCGCGCGCGATGATTGTCGCGCATCTCGCGCTCCCGAACGTCGATCCGAGCGGCGTACCCGCGACGTTCTCGAAAGTTCTAATCCAAGACCATCTTCGCGGCGACATGCAGTTTGACGGCTTGGTGATTACCGACGACCTCGAAATGGGCGGGGCCTCCGTCGAAGGCGATATCGGCGAACGCGCAATCAAAGCCTTTCTCGCGGGCGACGATATGCTGATGGTCGCGGGTCCGCCGCAACACCAGCGCCGCGCCTTCGATGCAATTCTTAACGCCGTTACTGCGGGAAAAATCACCGAAGCGCGGCTCAACGAGAGCGTGGGCCGCATCCTCAATTACAAATCCGAACTCAAGATCGGCCCGTTCACTTATGACGACAAGAAAACGCACGAAGACATCGCCGCGCTCGAAACGATGTCCCGCCAGGTGCTGCGCAAGAATTTCCGCCTCAGTATGGCGGGTAAAACCGCGAGCTGGCCCGATGTCACGCCGAACACCGAAGCGCTTGTGTTTAGCGCGGATCGGTTTTTTTATGAGTCCTTCAAGGAGGGCTTTGCCGGTCAAGCGAGTTTCTATCAACTCACGCCCGATACGCTCGAGCGCGCGGAACGCCTAATCGCGAGTCCTAAATTTCACTTTGTCGTGTTTTATGCTTCGGGCGCGCAGACCGCACATTGGCTAGCGCATTTGCCGGAAGGTCTGCGCCGAAAAGTCATCGTGGTGAATGTGAACAATTCCGGCGAGCTCGAAGAGCAAAAGTCATTTATGTCCGTGCTGAATATTAATTCGCGCAATCCAGAAGCTGGCTTTTCCCTGGGCGAGGCAATGTCCTCGCCCGATTTCCGTCAACCGGCGGGAGCTACTTCAGCTGGCACGCCATCACCGCATTGATCGGCTGCGGCCCTTTGATTTCCAATTGAAAATTCATTTCGGGGGATGCGGTCGTGCAGCCGCCATACGTTTTCGAATACGTTCCGGAGGCCGAGTCGTAAGCTTCAATGCCGTCGATTGAAGCGCCAACATCGGGACACATGCCCTGCGAGGGATTGCAGGCACCATGCCCATGAAGAGTGAGAACCATTTGAGTTCCCGGAACGGTGTAAGTGAACGTTCGCGCGCAGTCTCCATCACCGTCGAGAACTAAGGTGAGAGTCTGCGTCTTGAGCGGGGTGCTATTGATTGCAGCATTGAGCGTACAGGAAATAACGGATGCCGCATGAGCGGACGCTCCGAATAGAGCGAACAAGATGACGAGACTTTTATGCATTGATTTCTCCGCCTGATTTTTCTTTAGTGAAGCCAACTTCACGCTTCGCTACGGAAAAATCAAGCGGAGAAATCAACTGCTTATCGTTCGGCTCAGCCTCTCCACATCAGAACTAAATCTGGTGCGTAGCGGTTCGGAAATCCGAGGGCCCCCCGCGAGGCTTTACCGCCGGCACACGTGCAGTCAGCGCGTAGCCGAAGTATCCACCCAAAACGGCGAAAATGCCGTGCAACCAAACTTCGCCGCCGAAGAGCGGCCAGTATCCCCCGAGCGTGTCGGTGGCCGCGAACAGGCCGAGAATCGCCGCGGCACCGAAGACAAAAAGCGTGACGCGCGCGAAGTAAATCGACGCGGGCAGGCTTGTGTAAGCCGAGGTGGCCGCCGTGACGCCGGCGATACCGAACACGATCAACGTCAGCTTGTTAAAGATGTTCATTGGAAACATCCCTAAGAACGCTCCGTAACTAGCTTCGTTGAGAAGCGGGGGAAGTGTTTCGGTTGTGCCCGCCAATGAGGGAATTAAACTTAAGACTCCCATCGCGAGCATCACGAGACCACCCCATAATGCAAACACTCTTGGATTCATTGCAGTAACCTCCCAGTTTATATGGGAAAAAGCTGCAACTTCAGTGCCTCCATGAGAACGATACTGTGCCGACCGGATAGATTCCCATGGAACTATCGCCCGCCGATTTGGGGAAAGCTGCCAAAGTGAACATGGCGTCGGTCTCAAAGGGCTGCTCGCCGATGAAATATTGGTAGGTTACTCCGGCATAGCCCGCCGGATAAATGCCCTTGATATCTGTGTTCGTATTCTTAACTACGGAATCGGTGTACTTAAAATCTAAGTCGTTCAGTTTCACGCCGCCGTAGTAGGTGAACGCAGGGTCGTGTCTGTAACCCAGCGTCGCCGACACACCGGGGCCCGAGGTTTTGTAACCGACACCACTCATGTCGGGCGTGTCGTTGTCTCCCAAGTAGTAGGCACTTCCCGTGGCGAGCCATTTGCCCTGATCCCAGAATTTATATTTCGCGCGGAATTCGTAGGAGGTCCCGACAAAAAACAAGATCGCGCCGCCGGCTTGCACCTCGAAGTTGTCGGTCACGCCGTAACGGAAAAGGCCGAACACCGTGCCGCCTTTTTTGGCTTCGCGCACTCCGTCTCCATGATAGGGAGATTGAAAGTACCCGCCGCCGATGCCGGGGCTGAAGTCATATTTCTTTTTGATTACAGGGGACTCGCGAGTCATCGAGAGAGAACCACAGGCCGCGAGAGAGAGAATCGCTACAAGAGCCACAACTAGTTTCGTCATGGCTTAATTAGAACGAGGATTATGGGCTCGGTCAATGCGCCGTTTGAGAGCCGCCGCCGGCCGCTTCAAGCCGCGCGAGTGCACGCGCCTCGGCGCGCTGAGCTTTTACGATTTGATCCGGCTCGAGGATCGGCTCCATCAATTGCGTTTGGGCTTTCTTCAACGCCGCTTCGGCGCGGGCGCGGTCGATCTCTTCGAGCGACTCTGCCGTTTCCGCCAAAACCACCAACCCGTTGGGATTCACATGCGCGTATCCCCAACTTACGACAACCGTCTCGTACGAAGTGCTGCCCTTGGCGCGGTATTTTAAAAGGCCCGTACCCAGAGTGGTCATCAACGGAGCGTGGCCGGGAAGAATGTCCAACTGACCTTTGAAAGCGGGAATAATGACTTCCTCGACCTCCATGTCCTGAACCAAACGTTTTTGCGGCGTGACCAAATTCAGCGTGAACATCAACCAGCCCCTTAGGCGTTAAGTTTCTTGGCTTTTTCGAGCACGTCTTCGATACCGCCGACCATGTAGAAGGCCTGTTCGGGAATCGAATCGTGTTTGCCATCCAAGATTTCGCGGAAGCCGCGCACGGTGTCCTTAATGTCGACGTATTTTCCGGCCATACCGGTAAATTGCTCGGCAACGAACATCGGTTGCGACATGAAACGCTCAGCTTTACGGGCGCGGTAAACCACAAGTTTATCTTCCTCAGACAACTCGTCCATACCCAAGATCGCGATGATATCTTGCAACTCTTTATAGCGCTGGAGGAGAGCTTGCACGTCACGCGCGGTTTTGTAGTGCTCTTCGCCGACGATTTGCGGATCCAAGATACGCGAAGTCGAGTTGAGCGGATGCACGGCCGGGAAGATTGCTTTGGCGGCAATCTCACGATCCAAGTTCGTCGTTGCATCCAAGTGCGTGAACGTGGTTGCCGGTGCGGGATCGGTATAATCGTCCGCCGGAACGTACACGGCTTGCACCGAAGTGATCGAGCCTTTTTTGGTCGAAGTAATACGCTCTTGCAAGTTACCCATTTCAGTTCCGAGAGTCGGCTGATAACCCACGGCAGATGGGATACGGCCGAGAAGCGCGGACACTTCGGCGCCGGCCTGAGTAAAACGGAAGATGTTATCGACGAAGAGCAACACGTCCTGACCTTCGCGGTCGCGGAAGCATTCAGCCATCGTCAGACCTGTCAACGCCACGCGGGCACGGGCGCCGGGCGGCTCATTCATCTGACCGAACACGAGAGCGGTTTTATCCAACACGCCCGATTCTTTCATTTCCATGTACAAGTCGTTACCTTCACGAGTCCGCTCACCGACTCCCGCGAACACCGAGTAACCACCGTGCTCGGTTGCGATGTTACGGATAAGTTCCATGATCAAAACGGTCTTACCGACGCCGGCACCACCGAAGAGACCGATCTTACCGCCCTTAGCGTAGGGAGCGAGCAAGTCCACGACTTTGATTCCAGTCATGAGCATTTCGGCTTGCGTCGATTGATCTTCGAATTTCGGAGCGTCACGGTGAATGGACCAGTGATCTTTGGCGACAACTGGCGGCTTACCGTCGATCGGATCGCCGATCACGTTCAACATGCGGCCGAGAACTTCTTTGCCCACCGGCGTTTTGATGGCATCGCCCGTGTTGGCCACTTTGTCGCCGCGGACGAGACCGTCGGTCGTGTCCATCGCGATGGTGCGCACCACGCGGTCGCCCAAGTGCTGAGCCACTTCCAACGTGAGGTTATTCTCTACGTTGTTGATGGTTTTATTGGTCATCTTCAAAGCGTTGTAAATTTGCGGCATTTCACCGGTCGGGAATTCCACGTCCACGACGGGACCCATCACCTGTTTTACTTCTCCGATTTGCATATAATCTCCTATTAACCTTTCAGGGCTTCGGCGCCGCTAGTGATCTCGATCAGTTCTGTCGTGATATTGCTTTGGCGAAGTTTATTGTAAGTCAAAGTCATCGAGCGAATCATTTCGCCCGCGTTCTTAGTGGCGTTTTCCATGGCGGCCATACGGGCGCCGTGTTCCGCGGCCACACTCTCGCTCATTGCGCGATACACTTGAACCGCGAAATGCTTCTTGAGCAGGTCTTCAATGATTTCCTCAGGCGACGGCTCGAAAATCATATCGCGCGAGAAAGGGCTTTTGCCTTCATCGGCGATGCGGGCGCCCGTCATATCGACCGGCAACAAGCGCTCACACTTGAGCTCTTGCGCGATCGCCGACTTGAATTCGTTGTAGACCATGTAAACGGCGTCGTAGTGCCCGTCGATAAACGCTTCCATCAAACGCTCAGAAATGCCGGCAGCGAGATTGTACGAAATTTCGCGCGCGACGTTCAAGATCGTGTCGATGCCCGTGATTTTGCGGTTCTTGAAGAAGTCGGCGCCTTTGCGGCCGATGAACAAGAAATCCACCGTCTCGAAATTCGCTTTGTTGTCCTGGTAGAACTTGTAAGCGAAACGGTTCAAGTTGTTGTTGAAACCGCCGGCCAAGCCACGGTCCGAGGTGACCACCACGATCAAGACCTTCTTGGGATCTTCATTCGTACTGAGCAACGGGTGGCGCACGCGGTGAGTGCTCGCGATATCGGCGATCACTGACAGAATCTGGCGGGCATACGGGCGCATATTCATGATGTTCTGTTGCGCACGGCGCAGCTTCGCCGCCGAAACCATTTTCATGGCCCGGGTGATCTGCTGAGTGTTCTTCACACTCTGAATGCGGTTACGAATATCCTTTAAATTGGCCATAGCCTCTTACTTCTTCACCGTCGGACGGAACACAGCTTTGAACTCATCTGCAGCTGCCTTCAGGCCATTTTTGATTTCGTCATCGAGTTGTTTCTTCTCGCGAATGCCCGCCAATACCTTAGCGTGGCGGGTGTCGAGGAATTCGATGTACTCTTTCTCAAAGCGTTTCACATCGCTCTCGGGAATGGCGTCGAGATACCCGTTCGTCGCAGCCCAGATCATCGCCACTTGTTTTTCGACAGGGTACGGCGAGTACTGGCCTTGTTTCAGCATCTCGACGTAGCGGCGGCCGCGCGCGAGCTGGTTCTGCGTCGCTTTATCGAGGTCCGACGCGAATGCGGCGAAGGCTTCGAGTTCGCGGAACTGAGCGAGTTCGAGCTTCAAAGTCCCGGCGACTTGTTTCATCGCTTTGATCTGAGCGGCACCACCCACGCGAGACACGGATTTACCCACGTCGACGGCGGGACGCACGCCTTTATAGAACAATCCGCTCTCGAGGAAGATTTGTCCGTCCGTGATCGAGATCACGTTCGTCGGGATGTACGCCGAGATATCGCCGGCCTGAGTCTCGATGATCGGAAGTGCCGTCAACGATCCGCCGTCAGCCAATTTCGCCGCGCGCTCGAGCAAACGGCTGTGGATGTAAAACACGTCACCAGGATAAGCTTCGCGGCCCGGCGGGCGGCGGAGCAAGAGAGACAACTGACGGTAAGCTTGCGCCTGTTTCGTCAAATCATCATACACGATCAAAGCGTGGCGCTTCGAATCGCGGAAGTACTCGGCCATGGCAACCCCAGCGTAGGGCGCCAAATATTGGAGCGGAGCCGGATCGGAGGCGGTTGCCGCGATAACAGTCGTGTATTCCATGGCGCCGGCAGCACGCAGTTTTTCCACAACCTGAGCAACGGTCGACTTCTTTTGCCCGATGGCTACATAAAAGCAGTAAACGTTCTGGCCTTTTTGATTAATGATCGTGTCGATCGCGATTGCGGTCTTACCTGTCTGACGGTCGCCGATGATCAACTCACGCTGACCGCGGCCGATCGGAATCATCGAGTCGATCGACTTAATACCGGTTTGCATCGGCTCATGAACGGATTTACGACTCATCACGCCCGGAGCCTTAACTTCCACCAAGCGGGTATGTTCCGTTTTGATCGGACCCGCTCCGTCGATGGGGTTTCCAAGGGCGTCAACGACGCGGCCGAGGAGGGCTTCACCCACCGGCACTTGCACGATTTTTTTCGTACGCTTAACAGTGTCACCTTCGCGGATGTCGCGGTCGTTACCGAAGATAACGATACCGACAGATTCGGCTTCCAAGTTGAGTACCATACCCGTGACGTTGTTCGGGAACTCGACGAGCTCGCCGGCCATGGCTTTTTCGAGTCCATAGACGCGCGCCACACCGTCACCGACAGACAACACGCTACCGGTCTCGCTGACTTCGATGGCTTTGTTGTAGTTTTTAATTTGTTCTTTAAGGACCCGACTGATTTCGTCGGCGCGGATATTGGTTTCCATCTTAATGGACGCTCCTATTTAATTGCTCGTTAATTCTGTTCAAATGCGACATGAGGGAATCATCAAACGTGTAGCTGCCGACTTGGGCCACGAGGCCACCCAGCAACGACGGATCTTCTTTGTAAGTCAGGATCACTTGCTTTTTGGTGGCTTTGCCGACCAAAGTTTCTATGCGCTTGCGCTCGGCCGGATCCAAGACTGCTGCGGACGTGACCACGCCGCGGGTCACGCCGTGCGATTCGTCGGTGATCTGTTCGAAGGCGCGGACGATCTCTTTAAAGATGCCGAGGCGGTTCTTCTTGCCGAGAAGCAAGACAAAATTCTTGAGCGACTCGGGAGCGTTTATCGACGCGACCAGCTTTTCGAGCGCTTTCACTTTTTCCGAAGGACGGATGACAGGCGACTCGAGGAAGCGCGAGATTTCAGCGTCAGCGGTGAAGGCTTCGCACAGGGCACGCATCTGTGTGTGAACGGTGTCCTGTTCGTTTTTCTCTTTCGCCAAGTTAAATAGCGCGCGGGCATACCGTGCGGCTAGGAGCATATTCTTCATCCGCCCACCGTTTCAATTTTCTCAGCGAATTCGTTCTGCAATTTCTTTTGATCGCTGTGGCTGAGGTTTTTGAGAAGTTTGTCTTCCGTGGCTGCGATGGCTTTTTCGAGCAGTTCTTTGCGGAGTTCGGCTTTGGCTTTTTCGAGCTCGATCTGAGCCGAGCGTTGGGCTTCGCTTTCCAAGCGCTTCGAAAGCTGCTTGGCCTCATCCATCATTTTGGTGCGGAGTTCAGCGGCTTCGGAGCGCGCCTGCTCAACGCCTTTCGCGGCATTGGCTTCGAGTTTATCCATGCGCAGCTTCATGTCGTTCTTGCTCTTCTCGGCTTCCTTGCGGGCGTTGTCCGCGCGGTCGACAAGTTCGCGATACGTTTGGGCGCGTTCCGCAAGATGCCGCTTCAACGGTTTTGCGATGATCCATCCCAAAGCACCGAAGAGCAAAAAGCAGTTGATCGCTTGGACTTCCAGCGAGTGCCACGGAATCGCAACATCATGCGCGTGACCAGCCGCTTCGGCCGCCGCTTCCGCGCCTTCGGCGAAAGCGCGGGACAGGAAAAGAATAAACAAGTTCATCATGGATTCAGATCCTTACCGACAAGTTTTTGCACCATGAGCTGCGAAACGCCGCTGGTCTCACTGGTCAATTGGCTGCGCACGGCCGCCATTTCCTTCTGAATTTTTTGCGCCGTCTCATCGATGATGCTTTTAGTTTTTGCGCGCGCTTCGGACACTTGTTTGTCGTATTCTTTAACGGCGTCGACGCGGGCCTTGTCGTAAACCTCGCGGAACTTATCGTTCGCATCCTGCGCGCGGGCGGCATAGCGCTCTTCGAGTTCGCGGGTCTCGGCCACAAAGCGTTCCGCCAATTCGGTTTGGCCGACGGTGCGCTCTTGGCGTTGTTTGTAAGCCGCAAAATAGGGCGTGAACAGCAAGTGTTTGAGCGCGACAAAAACGATCAAAAACACGATCAACTGGATAGCGAGAGTCTGATTGACCCCCAACTGTATGAGTAGATCCATGGGCGAAATACGTCCTTAAGCTATGAATGAAGTCGATGTCTATATATGTGAATTGTGCGGGGCTGTAAATTAATTCTTCGGCATATATGAGGCACCTTCGAAAAGGACGCCTTCGTCGATGCGAAGCGAGGGTGTTGTCACCGTACCCTGGAAAATCGCCGGCGGATGCATGATTACCCGTCGACGCGCAAAGATATTCCCCTTTACCGCGCCACTGATAATAATCGTTTCCGCCTCGATCTGGGCCTCAACGTGTGCTCCTGGATTTATTACAAGCGTATCGTTGGTGAAAATCTCACCGCGGAAGTGGCCGCCGATGCGAACTGTGCCCTCGAAGGTCAAACGTCCATCAAAAGACGCGCCCTTTTCGAGAAGAGCCGTCACTGCACCCTGGGGTTCTAGTTCTGCCATGCTTTTCTAAGTCTGTCGGCGAGCTGATTAAGCTCGGCATCTGAGTAAAATTGGATCGACAGCTTTCCTTTGCCCTTATCGTAATCCAAAACGACCTTCGAGCCGATTAACTTTTGAATTTCTTCGCCAAGATCCTTGGCCAACATGGCGCGCAGTTGCTCATCTTCGCTCTCGGTAGCTACGGGCGCCGACGGTTTCGGCTTCGCGCATAGTTTTTCGAGGGCGCGGACGCTCAGGGCTTCGTTACGGGCCTTTTCCGCCATTTGATGTTGCTGTTTTCCGTCGGCAATCGAAAGCAAGACTTTGGCCTGACCGAGGGACAATTCATTCTTTGACACCATCTGTCGAACTTGGGGGTCCAAGCCGAGCAAGCGCAGGAGGTTCGCCACGGTCGCACGGTCCTTGCCGACTTTATGGGCCAGATCCTGTTGGGTCAGGTTATATTTTTTAATAAGGAAGTCATAGGCTTCGGCTTCCTCGATCGGATTCAAGTTTTCGCGTTGAATGTTTTCAATCAGGGCTAACTCGAGAACTTCTTGGTCCTCATGCTCTTTTACGAGGGCGGGAACTTCTTTGAGTCCGGCCAATTGGGCTGCGCGCCACCGGCGCTCACCGGCGATAATTTCAAACCCGTCATTTTTCTTCCTCAACAACAGGGGCTGAATGATTCCTTTTTCGCGAATCGAGTTCGAAAGCTCGACGAGAGGTTCTTGTTCAAAAATTTGCCGCGGTTGATTCGGATTCGGTTGAATCTTTTCGATCGCCACTTGCCAAATGCGGAGGTGATTCGGCACGACCGGCGCCGCAGCTATGGGGGCTGCGGATGGTTGAGCCGGGGTCGGTGAACTGGCCGCCGTAGACTTTTCAATAAACCCTTGTTGCATGGCCGGATTTTTTGCACTTGGCAGCTTTTCCGTCAGAGTTTTGAGCGCTTTGTCGGCGCCCGGGGAGTTTTCGGAGAAGGCTCCGTTCTCGCCACTGAGCAAACTTCCTAGACCACGGCCCAAGCCCTTGGCAGTTTTGTTCTTTTCGCCCGGACTTTTCTGTACGTCAGACATGGATCTCTCCATCAATCGGCGGCTCCGGAGAAACCGGTGTTTCGGTTATTTTCGGAACTGTGCCGTACACGCGTTGATCAAGTTCTTCCGCGAGTTCTTTATATTTTTTTGCCCCAATGGACTTGGGATCATATTGGAAAATCGTTTGTCCATGGCTCGGAGCTTCGCTCAGGCGCACATTCCGCGGAATGATCGCTTGGAAAACTTTGTCGCCAAAATGCGATTGAATTTCCGCCACGACCTGATGGCTGAGATTGTTGCGTGCATCGAACATAGTGAGCACGATGCCTTCGATTCTAAGCTCCGTGTTCAGAGATTTCTTAATCAATCCGGCGGTGTTAAGCAGCTGGCTCAAACCTTCCAGTGCATAGTACTCACACTGAAGAGGAACGAGGAAGGTTTCGGCAGCCGAGAGAGAATTCACCGTGAGTAGGCCGAGGCTCGGCGGACAATCCACTAATATATAGTCATAGTTGTCCGCGACCTCGCCGAGAGCCGATTTAAGCCGGTATTCACGAGAAGGCATGTCGACGAGCTCAATTTCCGCGCCGACCAGGTCCGGATTAGCCGTGACTATGTCCAAATTCTTCATTTGAGTAGTCTGAATAGTCTCTTGAATAGGCTTCTCACCGATGAGTACCTGGTACACATTGTTCTCTTGATTTTCATATCTCTTGATACCAAGCCCACTTGACGCGTTGCCCTGTGGATCCATGTCTATGATGAGTACTCGCTTATCCAATTCTGAAAGCGCCGCGGCAAGATTGACCGAGGTCGTGGTTTTGCCTACTCCACCCTTTTGATTAGCCACACAGATTATTCTCGCCATGCCCACCCTACCATCTTTGATGCGGATTAAGGTCCTAATTCCCTTAATCTTTCCATTAGCTTTGCCGATTGTTCCATGGAGAAGAAGGGGAGTCTAGACAAAATGAAGCGCTTCAAGGAAAGCAAAGCCTGCCTCATAGTCCTGGCCCTAATCTTTTCGATTTTCCTGTCCGGCTGTCGGAAGGAAGATCCGAACCCCGAACTTCTCGATCCTATTTTCGCCGACCTTGATAAGCGCGCGAGCGAGGCGCAAAAAGGCTACGACGATGAGGTCAAGAATCTAGAAGGTGAGAAGGTCGCGCTCGAGAAGGCCGAGCCAAACACGATCGAACTCAAGAATGCCCGTCGTGACATAGCGAAATCGGAAGCGAAGATCTTAGATCTCGGTCAAAAGGCTCGCTACTATCAGATCCGCGCGAAACGTCGTATGCTAGTCGACCGAATTACCTATAAGGACGCGTTTGCGAAGAACCTGCCGTGGCCTGACCCGCATGAGTACTCTGAGTATCAAGTGAATAATCGCCTGCGTGAAGCCCCCATGAATTGGGCTGTTCACGTCCCCAAATTGCAGGATCGACTAACCAAAAGAGCACCTGCTGCTGAGAAACCGGCTGAAAAGAAGGAAGAGTAGTCGTTTGAACACGACTAGGCCGATCTTTGGCTAGCCAGAATGTTCCACGTGGAACATTTCGGTTAACCAAGGCCTCTATAGTCGTCGGGTGAGCCTCGCGCCTGCGGCGCAGCTCCTCCCGACTGTTCCACGTGGAACATTTATTTTTTCTCGGTAACGACGATCGCGCGGCGGGCTTGTGAAACAGGAAGGCTGTATTCGCCCAACAATTCGGGTTGCCATACGGAAATGAGCTGCGACGGCAGATCGGCAATCTCGGATGACCAGTTGCTGCCCTTGAGATGCAGAAAAAGGGAGTTCTTGGGGAAAATCTTGTTGCAGACTAAGAGGGTCTTCGCGATCGAGGCGAAGCCCCGCGAAACGGCGGCCTCAATGTTCATCGAGCCCAGAGTCTCGAACCGCACGTTGAGTGCAGCCACATTTTTCAATTTTAGAACCGCAATGGCGTGCTTGAGAAACTCCACTTTGCGCGCGTCACTCTCGACAAGAATATACTCGCGTGCTGGGTCCAAAATTCCAAAGACGAGTCCCGGAAAACCATTGCCCGAACCGATGTCGAAAACTTTCTTCGGGAACTCATGCTTGAACATGATTTCCGAAGCCAACACGCAATCGGCGAAGTGAAGTTCATCCGCCTCCCGCTCCGTACTTTTCGAAATCAAATTGAGCTTCGCATTAAATTTCAAAAGTTCGCTATGATACGCCTTCAGCAGATGCATCCGGTCTGCCGGCAAAGTCTTGATCCATTCGGGCAACCGCCACAGCGCGTTACCGCCGTCTTTGGGAGATTGATCACCCTCCTTTTTTTTCGGAGCTGGCGCGGCATCTCGTGAAGGAATAAATCCCCGGCTCAAGTGTACATCTCCCGACTGGTGGCGGCTGACTCGCGGCCTTTGAGAAAGATCAATAGTGCCTGAACAGCTGAGGGATTCACACCACTAATGCGTTGGGCCTGACCGAGTGAACGAGGACGCACTTTCGAAAGCTTTTCGATCTCTTCACGCGAAAGTCCGCGGACCTGGTGGTACTCAATGTCTTGGGGAAGAGTCATACTTTCCATTCGCCGGGCCTGATCGACCATTTCACTCTGTCTCTTGATATATCCGGAGTATTTCACCTGTATCTCGACGGGGGAATACACACTCTCATCGGCATCAATGCTCAATCCTAACTTTTCCAGAGACAAACAGTCGACTTCATCTCGTCTTAGTAAGTCAGCGAATTTAATCGGCTTCATAATAACCGAAGTGTTCATCTCGGACAAAATCCTGAGTGTTTCCGGCGTGGGTGTTAAGGATTTGGTCTCCAACAACTGCAAAAGATCCTGGCGGCGACGCAAGAGATCCGCCAAAAGTGTAAAATCTTTTTCCGACAGTAAACCGTGTTGAAATCCAATCTGCGCTAAGCGTTCGATAGTATTATCTTCTCTTAAAACTAAACGAAACTCTGCCCGCGATGTCATCATCCGATACGGTTCTTTCGTTCCCTTCGTCACTAGGTCGTCGACCATTACGCCCATGTAGGCCTGGTCGCGGCCAAGCACTAGCTCTGATTTTTCGAGAATCTTCAGAGCGGCATTTGCTCCGGCCAAAAGTCCTTGGGCCGCCGCTTCTTCATAGCCCGAGGTTCCGTTGATCTGACCGGCCAGATAAAGCCCGGAGATCAGCTTCGTCTCGAGCGTGTGAAAAATTTGAGTCGGTTCGATGAAGTCATACTCGACCGCATATCCCGGACGAATCATCTTCACGTTTTCGAGTCCGGGAATCGTACGCAAAAATTCGTACTGTACGTCTTCGGGCAGTGAAGTCGAGATTCCCTGAAGATAGACCAAATTTGTGTTCAAGCCCTCGGGCTCCAGAAAAGTCTGGTGACGGTCTTTGTCCGCGAACCGGGTGATTTTATCTTCGATGCTCGGACAGTAGCGCGGCCCGATGCCTTCAATCACACCCATAAACATAGGCGACTGATCCAAATTCCGGCGGATAATGTCGTGAGTTTGCTCGTTCGTGTAGCTCAGGTAGCAGGCGATTTGCGGCAAAACCGGCTTTTTAGGGCTACGGAAACTAAACGGAACAAATTTTTCATCGCCGTATTGTGGCGTAGTCTTTGACCAATCTATAGACTCAGCAAGCAAACGCGCCGGCGTTCCCGTCTTTAGTCGAGTCACCGAGAAGCCGAACTCCTTCAGCTGATCCGATATCCCGCGAGTCGCTTTGTCGCCGACCCGGCCGCCCGGAAACTGCTTCAACCCGAGGTGCATGACCCCGTTCATAAAAGTACCGGTCGTAATCACGACCGCTTTCGAATAAATCGAAACACCTTCTTCGGTGACGACGCCCTTCACCGCGCCGTTTTCAATGATCAGAGTTTTCGCTTCGGATTGGTGAATTTCCAAACCGGGTGTCGACTGCAGCTTGCGGCCCATGTACTGGCAGTACGCATCTTTGTCGTTTTGCGTCCGCGAGCCGCGGACGGCCGGACCTTTACGCGCGTTCAAACGCTTGAACTGGATGCAGGTCGCGTCGGCCGCTTCGCCCATCGCGCCGCCGAGAATGTCGATCTCTTTGACCATATGGCCTTTGCCCAAACCACCGATCGAAGGATTGCAGCTCATGTAGCCTATGCGGTCGACATTCGTCGTGACCATCATGGTTTGCATGCCGAGGCGGACGGCGGCCAGTGCCGCTTCAATTCCGGCATGCCCCGCACCCACAACTATGACATCAAACGATTGCATTTCTATTTTCCTAAACAGAACTCGGAAAAGACCCGGTCCATCACCTGGTCATCGAAGTCCAAACCTAATATCTCGTGGAGAGCGCGAAGACCACTCTGGAGTTCCAACGCGATTAAATCGGGACTTTCTTCATGCATCATCAGCGGCAGGCTAGTTTCTAGGCCACGAGCCAAAGTCTGCAAGCCCTCGAAATGGCGGGCATTGCTTAGAACTGTTGAGTCTTCGGAGACCTCGTCTTTCAGACGGCCCTTCAGCCAACCGCGGAGCTCTTTCAGGCCGGTGCCCGTGACGGCGCTGACCGCGAATTGCCCGGCTACCGCTCGGGAACTCGTCTCCGAATCCATCGAAAAAGAGGGATTTAAGTCTGATTTATTGGCCAAAAACAGGGTCTTTTCCCATGGAATTTGGGCGAAAAACTCGCGTTCTTCGTGCGAAATCCCGGTTTCCGCATCAAAAACGTAGAAAATCAGGTCCACTTCCTTGAGCTTTTTCAAGCTGCGCTCGATACCGATCACTTCGACCGGGTCTTTGCTCAAGCGCAAGCCGGCCGTATCTATCATCGTGATGTTCAAACCATCAATCGAAAGGTTGGCCTCAACGAAGTCGCGGGTCGTCCCGGCAACCGGAGTGACAATCGCGCGATCCTCGCCGGCCAATGCATTCAACAGCGATGACTTTCCGACATTCGGAGCGCCGGCCAAAGCAATGTGGTACCCGTTGCGGATAATCTGGCCGCGCTTGTAGCTGCCCAAGATCTCACGCACGCTTGCTAGTAACTCTTCGGTTCGCGCCATCAAGTGCCGCGGGGAAACAACTTCGATATCCTCCGAGGCGAAATCGATATTGGCTTCTAGATGAGCGAGAATCCAAGTCATCCGGTCCAAAACGCTGCGCAATTCTTTCGAAAAATCGCCCTGCAGCTGGCGCAATGCCAGTTGGGCCGCGCGCTGCGAGCGGCTTTCAATTAGCGCTTGCACGCTCTCGGCTTGCACCAAATCAATGCGGCCATTCATAAACGCGCGATAGGTAAACTCGCCCCGGCGCGCGGGACGGGCTCCGGCGGTGATCAGCTCACGCAGAATTTCGTCGACGAGCAGACTGCTGCCATGGCAGCTGATTTCAATGCAGTCCTCGCCGGTAAAACTCCGGCCGGTCTTGAAATAGGAAACAAGCACCTCATCGAGAGGGCGTTCGCTGCCGACGGCGTGCAAGACGCCGTAATAGATTTTGTGAGATTCCGGTTTTTCGGGAAAAAAGGCGGCGATTGTTCTAATAATTTCAATCGCCCGTGCTCCGCTGAGTCTGATTACCGAGATGGCGCCAATCCCATGCGCCGTTGCCAGCGCACAAATCGTATCCTTATCGGTTTCCAAAATTCTCATCGGGTGAATCGTACTCCTCATTTCCACCGTCAGACGCGCCCCCATTGGAGCCGCCCTTCGCCGGGTAGATTTTTATTTTTTTGAAGTGGCCTTCGCCGATCGAACGGCTTTTCACACGGCCATCTTCCGCCAAATACTGGTGAATCACTTTGCGGTCTTTCGGCGGCAGAGCGCGGAAGTAAACCGACTTGCCCTTGGTGAGGGCGATTTCCTTCAACTTGTCCGCCAATGCTACAAGCGCTTCGTTGGCCTGTTCGCGGAAATTCGCCGAATCCAAGTTCACGATCACATTCGTGTCGGGCAGTTGGTGTTGAATCGCGCGGCGGACATAGAGTTGCAAAGCATCGAGGAGCTGGCCCTCTTTGCCAACGAGCAATTCTTCGTCTTTGCCGAAGACGTCGACATGAAGACTGCCGTCTTCAAGCGTTTTGATGTCGTAGGACAACTCGAAGCGGGCCATTTCAATAATTTGGCCCAAGATCGCGTCGACAATGCCTTCCGGCCCGTCGTCTTTCTTCTTCTTGCCCCCGAACAATTTTCCTAAAAATCCGGTCATGCTTTACTCCCACTCGAAAGTGTTTTGGGTTGCTTCATAAAATAACTTTGTTGCACAACGCTAAATATGGAGCTGACGAGCATATATAAGGTCAGCCCACTCGGCAGCTGTATCATGAAGAACGTGAAAAGCAACGGCATGAATAGCATCATCTTCGCCTGGGTCGGATCCATCGTGGATGGCGTTAGCTTTTGTTGTACAAACATGGCCCCGCCCATAAGCACGGGCAAGACGTAAAAGGGGTCCTTCATCGACAAATCGTGAATCCAGAAGCCGAAAGGCGCCTGGTACAGTTCGATACTGTTCCCTAAAACCTGGTAAAGTGCCCAGAAAATCGGGAGTTGCAGCAGCATAGGCAAACAGCCGCTCACCGGATTCACCTTGTGGGTGCGCATGAGGCCCATAACCTCCGACTGCTGCTTTTGCTGATCGTCCTTATATTTCTCGCGGAGGGCCTGGAGCTGAGGCTGAATCGCCTGCATCGCCCGCATCGATTTAAACGAGTAAATGTTTACCGGCAAAACGATCAAGCGGCATAGGAAAGTCAGCAAAATAATCGCTAAACCCCAGTTCCCGAGCAGTCCGTAGAAGGCGCGAAGGACATCCAAAATCACGCGGCCGATCCAGCTAAAAAAGCCGAAATCCACGACGCGCACCAGGTTTTCGTCGACCTCGCGGAGTATGTTCATCGACTTCGGGCCGACAAAGGCCGTGTAGGCGAGTTGATAGTTGGCGGTCGGATCGAGGACCGGATATTTCAACAGGACGTCCGCGGCTTTGCCCGAATGATCGAGGTGGGCATCCGCATCGGGAAGGATCGACGATTTGTCGACAATCGCCTGAGTGAAGTACTGCGAGCCGACCGACGCGATATGCACGTCTTTCCACTCTTTCTTCACGTCGTCTTTAGCGAAGAGAACGCGGTCTTTCGACTTGGGCGTGTCGATATAGAATTCTTGTTTTTGCCGTTGGCCTGACAAGAGCGAGATGCCCCCGCTGGCTTCCGGTATCACGTCTTCAATCAAAGTGGTCGTCAGTCCCGTGAATTGGGGATCGTGGCCTTCGGCATTGATCTTCACTTCGAGATCGTATTTGTTCGGCGAGATTTCCACGGTCTTTGTGACCGTCACAGCGCCAACACGCGCGCGGCCGACAAATAGATTGTCTGCCTTCTTTTCGATTTGGAAATCGAGGGCTTCGTTGTGGTTTAACACGCGGGTTTCAAAGGGAAGAATGCCTTCATCCGGATGCCCGAGTTCGACCACTTCGTTGGAGCGGTTCTTATATTTAAGGATGCGGACATTGCGCAGGCCCATGCCCTTGGACGACAAGTCGAATTCCAATGTGTCACTGACAAAGTGCTCGAGCTTCTCCGGCGCGCCTGTCAGGGCGGCCGCGGCTTGCGGGCTTACTTCGGGCGCCCTCGGATTAGCCGCCCCATCCTGAGAGGGCGGTACCTCTTTGACCGGCGTGCCTTTGGCCGGGGCGGTCCCTTTTTCCGTCTTTTGCGCGTAGTACTCGGGATATTTATGCTGTTCGTACATCTGCCAGCCGACGAAAATCACTCCGACGAGGAAAATGGCGATCAGCGTACGCGGGTCCATAAAATTAGTTTCTTCTGATTGATTCACGATGTTTTCCTTTCGGCTGCAGGCACTGGATCGTAGCCGAATGAGCCCAGGGGATGACACTTTGCCAATCGGCGCATCGTTAACTTGAACGCGCGGAAAGGCGGATGAATTTTAAATGCGGTTTCGGCGTAGCAAGAGCAACTCGGATGAAAACGGCAATTGCCGCCGAGAAACGCCGCTAACGTCAAACGATAGACGGTGATCAGAAAAAGCGCCAACTGACGCACGAACTTATTTAAAATCGCGCTGAAGTCTGGCGACCAATTTTTCCATAGCTCCATCAAAATCCTTGTGACTCACGGACTTATAGAAACCTGGCTCTTTGCGCTTAAAGATCAGATTCATATCCAGGCTTAGCTTGCTGTCCGTGGCCCATCTTCTTAAATATTCACGTCCCCAACGCCGAAAGCGGTTGCGCAAAACCGCTGAACCAATCTGTTTAGGAATCGTCCACCCGCAACGGACTATGTCCGCCTCGGTCCTTCCTAAGTTCACTAAGAGCCATGAATTCACATGGAAAACCTGGCCCTTAGCTTTTAGGCGAAGAAACTCGGAACGCGAGGACAAAGAGCGAAAACGGCTATTTCCCACCTGTTTTCACAGTCAAACGCTTACGGCCCTTGGCGCGACGGCGAGAGAGTACTTTGCGTCCATTTTTAGTGGCCATGCGAGAACGAAATCCGTGAGTTTTCTTACGCCGTTTGCGGCTCGGCTGATATGTACGTTTTGGCATTCTAATGCTCCAACAAAGGGTTGACGACCTGACGCGCCAATAAAGCACACTGCTAAATTTGCAGTCAAGGCCGCCGCGGGGCTGTTTTTCATAAATGATCTTGGGTTTTTACCCTCATTGCTGAATTCGCGGGCAGCGCCTACGGGCCGACAATCGCGTGGCTAGGCCTTCCAAATCATTGAAAGTTTTATTCACCGGTGCTACTTACTTCTCCTCTTATCCACATAAATGGTGGGGGGCACCAACCGTGAATTCTCTGGAGAATCCACATCAGGATTTTTGGCTCACAATCAAGAATAGCCTGAAATCGAAAAATCAGAATAATAAGCCGCTGCAGATGTGGTTTGAGCCGACCTGCCTCGTCGCCGTTGAAGATCGCACTTCGGGCCGTTGCTTTCAGTTGGGCGTTCCGACCGAATTGCACAAATTTTGGATCTCGCAGAATTTGCTCGAGCGGATTTGCTCGGAAATTTCGGCTCTTTATCAAAATCCATTTCAGATTGAACTCGTCGTCACCACTTCAGCCGACACCCGTATAAATAATGATCCGCTCTCGCTCTCTATCGAGGCCCCGGCCGCGCCCGCCGTCGAAGCCGAAGCCGGCGTCGCCGCCAGCGCCTTCGGCACTCAGCGCGACATGCTCAACACGGACTATACCTTTTCAACCTTTGTGGTCGGCCGTAACAACGAATTCGCGCACGCGGCCTCGTTTAGCATCGCCGAGAGCCCGGGCAAGGAAAATTATAATCCCCTCTTTATATGTGGGCCGACCGGTATGGGTAAAACCCACTTGCTGAACGCCGTGGGCAACCATATCCGCACGAAGTTTCCGCATCTACGCATTCTGTATGTGTCTGCCGAGCGCTTTTTGAACGAGTGTATTTCGAGTATCCGCCGCAATGAGATGGATAAATTCCGTCTCCGTTACCGCGATAAGTGCGATGTCCTGCTGATGGACGATATCCAGATTCTCGGACGCGGTGAGGCCGTGCAGGAAGAGTTCTTTCACACCCTGAATGACTTTTTCGAGAAAGACCAACAGGTGATCGTGGCTTCTGACCGGATGCCGAAAGATATCAAAGGCCTCGAAGACCGGATCCGGACACGTTTAGAGTGGGGTTTAATCGCCGACATCCAGATGCCGGACATCGAAACCCGTGTGGCGATCCTTAAATATAAGTCGGAACGCAAAAACATCATGCTGCCCAATGAAGTGGTCAGCTACGTGGCACGGATTTCGAAACGTTCGATTCGGGAGCTCGAAGGCAACCTCAATAAAGTGAAGATGTTCTCCGAACTCCAAGGTTTGCCGATTGGACTCGATCTCGCCAAGCGCGTGCTGTCGACCCATGACGATGTGGCCACGATCACGATCGATGACATCCAAAAATTGGCGGCTGACCATTTTAAGGTCCGCGTCCCGGATCTGAAGTCGAAGACTCGGACGAAGCCGCTAGTCACTGCGCGCCAAGTGGCGATGTGGTTGGTCAAAAAACACCTCGATAAGTCGCTGGTCGATATCGGCCGCAGCTTCGGAGGGAAGGATCACACGACGGTGATGAACGCCTTGCGTCGCATTGAGGATCAACTGAATAAGGATTCTGAAATTAAGCGTGATATCGAAGACTTAGAGAGCCGTATCCACAATATCACAGGGGTGTGAATGTGGACAGTGGATATCCGTGTGGATAAGTATCCGCGCAAAAATGGGGATTGGAGTTACGCAGATTTTGGCCCACTGAAAACACATTCGAGCCGTCCTTTTTTCCACAGGGATTCGCTAGAGATGTTGAGAGTTTAAGTGGTAAACCAAGATAACTACGTCCCTACTGCTACTGCTAGTTTTTTAAATATATAGGAATAGTCTTTTAAGGGTTCAAAAATCGGGAATTGAGCAAAGCTCGGAGGAAGCATGAAATTGGCGGTCGAAAAGAAAGATCTTTTGAACGTGATCGCACGTGCCCAGAACATCGTAGAGAAACGCAACACCATGCCGATCTTGGTGAACGTTTTGTTGGAAGCGAAGGATTCGGGCCTACGTGGGTTTGCCACCGACCTCGAAGTCAGCCTCACCGACGAGATTCCCGCGCAAGTGAAGTCGGCGGGCAAGGTCGCCGTTAACGCCAAGAGCCTATTTGAAATCATCAAAGAATTGCCGGAAGGCAAAATCGAGCTGGAGAGAAAAGAGAACAACTGGCTGAAGATCACGCAAAACCGCGCGGTCTTTAACATCGTTGGAATCAGCCCGGAAGAGTATCCGGTCTTCCCGACCTTCACGACGCAAGAATTTGTGAAGATGAGCGCCGAGACATTGAGCGAGATGATCGAGAAGACGCTCTTCTCGGTTTCTACCGATGAAACCCGCTATCATTTGAACGGCGTTTATTTAGAAGTGCGTTCGGATAAAGACGGCCCCACATACCGTATGGTCGCGACTGACGGCCATCGATTGAGCATGATTGACCGCAAGATTCCCGAAGCTCCCACTAAGGGCAGCGCACCGGGCGTGATTGTTCCGCGCAAAGGACTTCATGAGATCCGCAAACTCCTCGAGGTTGTGGAAGACTCTGTGGAAGTCGCGATTGAAGGTGCGCAACTCGTCGTCCGCAACGGCACGACCGTGTTGATGGTGCGTTTGATCGAAGGCAAATATCCCAATTATCTACAGCTTGTTCCACAGGGCTTGAAAGAACATTTCCTCGTTCAGCGCGAAGCTTTGCTGTCGTCGTTGAAACGCGTTTCGCTCTTGTCGAATACGAAATCCAAAGGCGTGACGTTCTCTCTCACGAACGGCCGCATGGAGATCACTTCTAACAATCCCGAACTCGGCGATGCGAAGGAAGAGATCGAGATCGAGTACAAAGGCAAAGACATGCGCATTGGATTCAACGCGCGCTACGTTCTCGATGTGCTGTCGAACATGCACGACGACATCGTGAAGATGGAATTGAACGATCAGCTCTCGCCGGGTGTGATTCGTCCGAATGACGACATGTCTTACACCTGCGTCGTGATGCCGATGCGGATTTAATTCGGTTCGCTACGGCTCTGTTTAGACAGAGCAAATTAAGAAAAAATGAAGTTTAACTCACTGACCGTCAAAAACTTCCGTAACTACACGGATCTCAGTCTAAAAATTCCGCCAGGCGTAGTAGTTTTTTACGGCCCTAATGGTCAAGGCAAGACCAACCTCATGGAGGCGTTTCACTTTCTTTTGAGAGGCGAAAGTTTCCGTCCGGTGAACGCCGATTCCCTCTTGAAACATACCGGTAACGAGGTTTCAAAGACCGCACTCTTGCAAGGACAGCTTACGCGCGGCGAGCTCACTTTCGATGTGAAAATGACTTTCGCCCATGGCAAGAAGTCGGTGACTTTAAACAACAACAGAGCCACGACCGCCAATCTCGCGCGCCAATTCCCCGTCGTACTCTTTTCGCCGGAATCACTGGCCGCCATCAAAGAAGGCCCCGACGAACGACGTCAGCTCCTCGACGACGTTGTAGTGACCCACTCGACGGCCAGCGTGAAGATCCTCAAGGATTTTCAAAAGGTCCTGAAAACCCGCAATCGCGTGCTCAAAGACTTCAAGCGAGGGGTTGCGTCAGAAATCCAAACTAAACGCCTTCTCGACAGCCTAGAGCCGTCGTTCCTGCCCCTGGCGACTGAATTGACGGTCGCGCGCCTGAATGCACTTAAAGCCCTCCGAGACGATTTTCACCAGGCCGTGAAGTTTGTTTTGGGCGTGCCGTCTGTGGATATCTCGGTGGAGTATCTGATTTCCTCGCAAAACGCGTACGAATGGACACGTTCAGACATCCTTTCTGCAATGCATAAACGCACTCTGATCCTCGGCGAAAATGAACTCGCAACCGGGCAGTCCTTGGTGGGTCCGCAGCGTCACGACATACGCGTTCTATTTGCTGGAAAAGATTCACGCTTTTTTTGTTCGCAAGGACAGCAAAGAGCGTTGATTTTGAGTTTCAAAATGGCCCAAATCCTGTACCATCACAGGGCTTACCAAGTGTACCCATTTCTGTTGTTGGACGACGTACTTTCGGAGTTGGATCCGATCCGTCGTTCAAACTTGGTGAAGTTCTTGAAAGACATCCCGGCGCAGATCTTTCTGACGACCACCGATTTGTCCTTCTCGATGGATTTTGGGGATCGAAAAATAAACATTTTTCGTATCGAACAGGGAATGGTTGCAAGAGAACCATAGAGGTAAAGAGTGTCCGAGACTCAAAAAGCGTATGATGCTTCATCAATTCAGGTTCTTGAAGGACTCGAAGCCGTACGCAAGCGCCCAGGTATGTACATCGGCGACACCACGTCGCGCGGCTATCACCATTTAGTTTACGAAGTTGTTGATAACTCGGTGGATGAAGCCCTTGCCGGATTTTGCACGAACATCAACGTGACGATTCACGCTGACGATTCCATCACCGTCGAAGATAACGGCCGCGGCATTCCGGTCGGCAAACACAAGGACGGCAAATCGGCATTGGAAATCGTTATGACGGTTTTGCACGCCGGCGGGAAATTCAATAACGACAGCTATAAAGTTTCAGGCGGTCTACACGGAGTCGGCGCGTCCGTCGTGAATGCACTCTCTTCACGGTGCCGCGTGGTCGTCCGCTGTGAGGGCGCCGTGTGGGAGCAGGAATACGCCAAAGGCATTCCTAACGGGCCCATCGTCAAAAAGGGCGACACCGATAAACACGGAACCACGACGACCTTCAAGGCCGACCGTGAAATTTTCAAAGACGAATCGATCAAATACGAATTCAACATTCTCGCCAACCGCTTCCGCGAGCTCGCGTTCTTGAACGCCGGCCTCACGATCTTGCTCGAGGATGAACGCACAAGTCAGAAACAGGAATTCAGTTACAAAAACGGGATTCAGGAATTCGTTTCGCATATGAACGAAACGAAAAAGTCCACGCACCCCGATGTGATTTACTTTAAAGGCACCAAAGACGACGTCGAAGTTGAAGTCGCTCTGCAGTGGAACGATTCGTACACCGAATCCATTTATACGTATTGCAACAACATCAACACGATTGAAGGTGGAACTCACCTCGTCGGTTTCCGGACGGCATTGACTCGTACGGCGAACACATATGCTGCGGAAAAAAACCTAGTGAAAGATCTCGAAGCAAATCTCGAGGGTGAAGACATCCGCGAAGGTTTGGCCGCGGTCATCAGCGTAAAAGTGCGCGAGCCGCAATTCGAGGGTCAGACTAAAACCAAACTCGGAAACAACGAGGCCAAGGGCGCCGTCGAGGCCTTGGTGAACGAAAAGCTCGCCGACTGGTTCGACCGCAATCCTGGCAATGCGAAGACAATCATCACCAAGTGCGTGGAAGCGGCGCGCGCCCGATTGGCCGCACGCAAAGCCCGCGATCTCGCCCGCCGTAAGACGGCTTTGGACAGTGGTTCATTGCCCGGCAAGATGGCCGACTGCCAGGAGCGCGATCCGGCGAAATGCGAATTATACTTGGTTGAGGGAGATAGCGCCGGCGGCTCGGCGAAACAGGCGCGGGACCGCCGCACGCAGGCCGTGTTGCCCCTTCGCGGTAAGATTTTGAACGTTGAAAAAGCGCGTTTTGATAAAATGCTCGGCAACGAAGAGATCCGCATGATGGTGGCGGCGCTCGGCACCGGAATCGGCCGCGAAAACGTCCACGTCGACAAAATCCGCTATCATAAAATTATCATCATGACAGATGCCGATGTCGACGGATCTCACATTCGTACGCTCTTGCTTACGTTTTTCTATCGCCAGCTTCCCGAAGTGGTGGAAAAGGGTTACGTCTACATCGCCCAGCCGCCCCTTTATCGCGTCAAGAAGGGTAACACCGAGAAGTACCTCAAAGACGAAAAGGCGCTGACCCAGCATCTGATGGATTTGTCTCTGAGTAAGGTGAATCTGCAGAACATCAAAGCCGGCACTTCGGAAACGGAACTGAAGAAATTCATTTTGAATATTCACAAGTACGACGGCTTGCTCAAGACTATCGCTAACCGGTTTGACCGCGACGTCTTGATTCATGTTCTGCGCCAACCCAAAGACCTTGGCGACATCTTGAAGTCCGAAGCCGATATCAAAAAACTCTTCGAGGGTTTCCAGAAATGGGTGTCCGCAAATCCGCTTTCGGGCGTGACCGAGGCCTCATTGGGTGTGGAAAAAGATGAGGAGTTTGGGGATAACGCCTTCAAAATCAATACGACCAAGTTCGGCTATATGCAGACGACGACGTTTGACCGCACTCTTGCCGATTCGACCGAATGGAAAGAGCTGCAAGGTTTGTGGCACAGTTTCGCGACTCTTGCGCCGCTGCCCATGAAAGTCAAAACGGCCGACGATGAAGAAGCCAAAGAGATCGCCGACTACGTCGAGTTTTACGACTACGTCATGGAAGCGAGTAAAAAAGGCATCTACGTTCAGCGCTACAAAGGCTTGGGCGAGATGAATCCGGAACAGCTGTGGAGCACGACACTCAATTCCGAAAACCGCAACTTGCTTCGCGTGACGATCGACGACGCCATGGCTGCCGACGAAACCTTCAGCATTTTGATGGGCGAACAGGTCGAACCCCGCCGCAAATTTATTCACGACAACGCGCTCTTGGCTAAAGAGCTCGACGTTTAGGGAGAGCCACCCCAGTGGCACGATGATATGAGGAAACTTTTGAATGGATGATGTTTCGAGGATAACGAACATAGATATCAACAAAGAGATGCGGGAGGCCTACCTCCAGTACTCGATGAGCGTCATCGTCGGCCGCGCGCTTCCCGATGTGCGCGACGGATTGAAGCCCGTCCACCGCCGCGTATTGTTCGCGATGAGTGAACTCGGCAACACGCACGATAAGCCGTATAAAAAATCGGCGCGTATCGTCGGTGACGTGATCGGTAAATACCATCCGCATGGTGACATGGCGGTTTACGATACCATCGTGCGTATGGCCCAAGACTTCTCGCTGCGCTACCCGCTCGTCGACGGTCAAGGAAACTTCGGCTCGATCGACGGTGATGCGCCTGCAGCTCCCCGTTACACTGAAATCCGCATGACGTCTCTCGCCGAAGAGATTCTCGTCGACATCGAGAAGGACACGGTTCCTTTTGGCTGGAACTACGACGACTCGCTCTTGATTCCGAACGTCTTGCCCGCGAAATTCCCTAATTTGCTGGTCAATGGCAGCGCGGGAATCGCCGTCGGTATGGCGACCAACATTCCGCCGCACAACATGAACGAAGTGGTGGATGCGTGTATCGCGCTCGTCAAGAATCCGAAGCTGTCGATCGACGAGTTGATCCGCATCGTTCCGGGCCCTGACTTTCCGACCGCCGGCGTGATTGCCGGCGCGGCCGGAATCATTCAGGCGTACCGCACCGGCCGCGGCGTGATCACGTTGAAAGCCGTCGCGGAAATCGTTCCGAAGAAGGACCGCGAAGAAATTATCGTGACTGAGATTCCGTATCAGGTGAACAAAGCGAAGCTGATCGAAAGCATCGCCGATCTCGTCAAAGATAAAAAAATCGAAGGCATCTCCGACATCCGCGACGAATCGTCGCGCGAAGGCATGCGGATCCTGATTCAACTCAAGCGTGGTGAAAACGCGCAGGTCGTGCTGAACCGCCTGTACAAATTCACGCAGCTCGAAGTCAGTTTCGGGATTATCATGCTGGCGCTTGATAGCCGCAATCAGCCGGTGGTTTTCGATCTTAAGCAGATGCTCGAGGCCTTCCTCGCGCACCGCAAAGACGTCGTTACCCGCCGCTGCATCTTCGACTTGAAAAAAGCCGAAGCGCGCGCGCATATCCTAGAAGGTTTGAAGAAAGCTCTCGACCATATCGACGCCGTGATCGCCACGATCCGTGCAGCGAAAGAGGCCGACCAGGCCCGCGCGGCGTTGATGAGCCAGTTCGCGTTCAGTGAGAAACAAGCGCAAGCCATTCTCGAAATGCGTTTGCAACGTTTGACCGGTCTTGAGCGCCAAAAAATTCTCGACGAGTTGGGTGAAGTTCAAAAGCTCATCGCGTGGCTGCGCGGCGTTTTGGCTGATGTCGGTGAAATCTATAAGATCATTGTCGCCGAACTCGAAGACATCAAAGAACGCTTCGGCGATGCCCGCCGGACGAAGATCGAACGCTCGAACGAAGAGTTGCAAGACGAAGACTTAATCGCCAAAGAAGAGATGGTCGTCTCGATGACTCATTCGGGTTACATCAAGCGCATCCCGGTTGACGAATACCGCCTGCAAAAACGCGGCGGCAAAGGCCTTAAAGGCGCCGAACAGCGCGAAGAGGACTACGTCGAGCGCATTTTCTCGGCGAATACGCACACCATGATTCTCTCGTTCTCCGACCGCGGAAAACTCTATTGGACGAAAGTTCACGAGTTGCCGCAGGGTTCGCGCACCAGCAAAGGCAAGGCTATCAACAACGTCATTCAATTGGCGAGCGGCGAAAGTGTGCGCGCGATACTTCCAGTCGAAGAATTCAAATCCGAAAATTACATCGTCATGCTCACCGAAAAAGGTACGATCAAGAAAACATCGCTCGAGCAGTTTTCGCGGCCGCGCCCGAGTGGCTTGATTGCGTTGACCATCGAGCTCGAAGACAACTTGATCGACGCCAAGGTTTCGCGCGGCAAAGATGATATTTTCATCGTCACCAAGGAAGGTATGTCCATCCGCTTTGACGAAGAAGACGTGCGCCCGATGGGCCGCGCGGCCCGCGGCGTCCGCGGCGTGAACCTCGGCAAAGACGACAAAGTTGTAGGCATGGAAGTCGTCGCCAAAGACAGCAAAGAAACCATTCTCATCGTGACCGACAAAGGCTTCGGAAAGCGCACCACGATCGACGAATACCGCGCGCAAACCCGCGGTGGCGTCGGCTTGATCACGCAAAAGACCACGGACAAAGTGGGCTTTGTGGTTTCGGCGCGTCTCGTGACTGATAAAGATCAGATCCTGCTGAACACCAATTCCGGCCAGAGCATTCGCATGCGCTGCTCGGATATTTCGGTGATCAGCCGTAACACACAAGGTGTGAAGCTTATGGATCTGCATGAAGGCGAAACTGTCACCAGCGTGGCGCTCCTCGGAGAGGAAGAAGCAGAAGAGACTGGGGATGTTCAGTAAGTTCGTTGCAGTCGGCGTGGTTTTATTGCTCACGCCTGGCTGCACATTCAGTCTCGATTGGTTCCGCCAGCTGCGCGCGGAAAACGCGATTAACCATCAGGACTACCCGACCGCGCTTGAGATCCTCGAAAAAATCATGACGGATAATCCCGATACGCCCAAGGCGCTCGAGGCGGCGCGGATTGGGGCGCGAGTCGCCCACCTGAATGCTAAGAACCATGTCCTAGCGATTGAATTTTTCCGCTACATCGTCGTCCGCTCGGCGGATACCGAAGAGCGTAAGACCGCGCAGCAATACATTGCTCAGATAGAATTCGAGAACCTGCAGGACTACAATCAAGCCATCCTCGAGTACGAGAAACTCCTGCGCCTCGACAACAAGCCCGACGAAATCTTCAAGTACCGGCTCAATCTGGCCAAGAGCCATCTCCGCCAAAACAATGTCGATCAAGCCGTGGTCGAACTCGATATTCTTCTCGCGCAGAAATTGCCGCCTGAGGAGGCCTTCGAGGCGCGCGTCCTCAAAGCCAACACTCTTGTCGCCGCCAAACGTTTGCCCGAGGCTGTGACGGCTTGGGAGGACATCATCAAAGACTTCCCGGACAAGGCTAAAAAAGAAAACGTCGCGCTCAACTTGTCGGTCTGCTATGAGGAGCTGAAAGAATACTCCAAGGCCATTGAGACCTTGCAGAGCATGCGCGAAGGGTACGTCCATCCGGAATTTCTTGACATGCGCATCCAACGTTTAAAAGGCCGCTTGGAAAACCGACCGGGCGCCCAGGGGTTGAAAAAGTGAACGGCAAAGGCATCATCTTTATGGGCGTCGCCTTCGAGTTAATCGCCATGACCACTGGCGGTTACGTCCTTGGTGACTTCGTTGACGAAAAGATGGGTTGGAAAAATTTCGCGTCGACCTACCTCGTGCTGATCCTTCTGATCGGCTGGTTCGTACACCTGATCTACCTGCTGAAGCGCTTTGAAGCCGAAAATGATGAAGCCGACCCTAAGCCTTAGGGCCCTGGCGCTGATCCAATTCTTAGTCGGAGTCCTAGCTGCCGGGTTGGGACTCGCGTTCGGCGGCTTTAGTCTCGGTGCGTCGATCGCCCTCGGAGCGGGTCTTATGCTGTTCGATGTGGTCGTTCTCGGATGGAGTTGGAAACGGCTCATTGCGAAAAAATCCATTGCCCTGACGGTTGGGATCATTGTAATCAAGTACGCGATCTTGCTAGGTTCCATATACTATTTGGCGCGCGAAGACTGGTTCAGTGCTTTGGGTGTTGGGCTGGGAATTGCCAGCTTTATGGGAGCCGCATTGATCTTGGCGATACTCTCTCGAGAAAGAAGTTAACGATTATGCATTGGAGTTGGATGCTGCTCGTTCCCGGTGTGACACACGAGACGGTTCACGTGGCCACACTTGTGATGTGTGCCGCGGTTCTCTTGGTGATTGCAGTCGCCGGACGCTTGGCGCTCGGTCATGGCGAAGCGGCCGTAATGCCGGCGGCGAAATTTTCGCTCAAAGGCATGATCGAACTCGTTCTGGAATTTATCGTCGGCATGTCTGACATGGTAATCGGTGAAGAAGGACATCACTTCGTACCGATGTTCGCCGCGATCTTCTTATACGTCTTTACCGTGAACATGATCGGTTTGCTCCCGGGTCTGACTCCCTCAACCGATAACATCAACACGACCCTTTCACTCGGCCTGTTTTCGTTTGTTTGCTACAACTATTATGGTCTGAAAGAGCACGGAATCGCTTATTTGAAGCACTTCTTGGGCCCAATGCTGCTTTTGGCGCCGTTGATGTTGCCCATCGAATTGATCGGCCACATGGTTCGCCCGCTGACCCTGGGTCTCCGTCTATATGGAAATATTATGGCCGACCACACTGTGATCGCCGTTTTCGTTGAAATGTTCGATAAGCTCTGGTTTATTCCAGTACCGACAATTTTCTATGGTTTGGGAGTCTTCGTCGCCTTCATGCAAGCGTTTATCTTCATGATGCTATCGATGATTTACATTTCCATGGCAATTGCTCACGACCATTAATAAAGGGAGAGTTTCAGATGAAAAAAGCAACTTTTGTAACACTGGCAACGATGTTCTTCATGGCATCGGAAGCGTTCGCACAAGCTGCGGGCGGCGGAACGGCGATGGGCGATAAAGGCCTCTACGCTTTAGGCCTCGGACTCGCTTTGGGTCTCGGCGCTTTCGGCGCAACGACTGGCCAAGGCCGCGTCGGTGCATCGGCGATGGAAGGTTTGGCGCGTAACCCGCAAGCTCGTAACAGCATGTTCGTTCCGATGATCGTCGTGTTGGCACTTATCGAGTCGTTGTTCATCTTGACCTGGCTGGTCGCGAACAACATCGCTGGCAAAATCTAGTAGTCAGATCATTCTGGTGGCTGGCCCATACTTTGGGCCGGCTTACGGGCCGGTGAGCCTCGCGCCTGCGGCACAGCTCCTCCGGCCTGACTTCCGTCTGGGAAGTCGCAATGAACTTCCCTAATTTCTCTAAACATTCCCTTATTTTGCCCCCTTAAGAATCCGATAAATATTTGAATATGGCACAGGATTCTTCAGCGCCTGCAACAGCCAATCAGGAGATCGATCTCGACGAACTCGAGGTCAATATTTTGATTTTGGCTAAAAATCCAAACAACATGAAGCAGACCTGCGCCTTTCTCACGCGTCGGGGCTGGCCCGCGAGCGCTTTGGGGAATATGTCGAAAGCCATCGAGGAGATTGCGGAAAAGCGTCCCGATATCGTGATGGTGAGCTTCAATCATCCGAGCCCCGCCGTTCTAAAGCTTCCGGACTTGATCGCCCAAACCTTTAATCTTGTTTGCGTGGGCTTTGTTGAAGGCACGGATACGGCGAGCACGTCGAAACTGAACGCTATCAAAATTCGTCACAAGATTTTCGGTACGCCGAGCGGACCGAATTTTCATCGGGGAATTCGCCGCATCCTCGCGGAAAAATACAATATCAAAGACGAAAAGTCCGAGGCGCAAGAGCGTAAAAGCGCGAGCGGCGGCAATGTCACAATCCGCGGAAGTAAAGACGAAGGCGGCGACGATGTCGCTCGCGACTCCGAGAGCTCGGGAAAAAGTGGACGTGGGACGACGGTCGTCTCCGGCGGCGGCTCGGGTGGCGCCGACGGGATGAGTGCTTCGCGTTCCGGCCGCAAACTGAATTCGTCAAAACAAGGTGGAGCGCTCGACGATGACGACGACAGCGGCGTCATGCAACTCGGTCACGGCACCGGTACGGCGAAGAGCGCGACGCAAGATGGAAACGCCGGCAGTAACAAAAGCGCATGGTCTTCTGGCGCGGGTGGCGCGGGTGGCGTGGACGGCGAATTCGAAAACGAGAGTTCCGCCGATGGAACCGACGCCGAACTCGAAACGACGGACAATCCCGCTCTAGGCAAAGTTATGCAGATGGGTATCGACGGCGGAAAAAAAGGCGACAAAGTTATCGGAAAAGGCGGCCGCCGCAAACTCAAAGAAGTCACAGGTGAAGACAAGCCGAAGGCGACGCCCGGAAATATGACCCTCGGTGAAAGCCAGGATCCCGCTCAAGCTCTCGCACAGGAGCTAGCTCAGGAAAAAGACAGGCCAGCGACTCAGGAGGAACAAGCCGAGCAAGCCGCGGTTCAAAAGGACCTTGTTGGAATGCTTAAGGCCTCGCTCTTCGGCGATCGTCCCGAAGACACATCACCACTTGGAATTCTTGAGCAGGCGACTGAAAAGGCTCTGCAGCAGGTTTGCGTCCCCAACCCCGATATTAAACCGTTGCTCCTTAAAACGGTGAATCACGTCGGCGTGTTTCCGATCGAATCCGAAACCTTGCCCGGCTTTTTGGTGCTGGCCCTCGAGGTTCCGGCAGCCGAGGATCAGAAGCGCTTTTTGAAAAACTGCGAAAACAATTTGGTCGCGACGTTCGAGTCTATGAACGTTCAGGCGAAGCTTCAGCCGGGCTTCTGGCTCAATGTGCCTGAGACGTCCTTCCAACAGTGGGTGGAAACGGCGGGGGCGTTTAACTTCAAACTCGAACACAAGGGGAGTGAGGTCGGTGTCTCCTATTTCCAGACGGAAAAGAATTTGGCCAAAGCTTCCGCGAGCCATGAAAAAGGCATGCACACGATCGATCTCTCCGAGATTTCAACCGCAGAGCCGGTCACGTTTAAAGCGTATCTATATTTAAAAGAGAACAAGAAATTCTACATGTACTTAAGGAACGGGCGGCAGCTGCAGGACGAGCAGAAGGAGCGCCTGGCGACCAACAAGGTTGGCTACATCTTCCTCAAAGACGTGGATCTCGAAAATCTGCGCATCTATTTATCCGCCGCTTATCTCAAAGAGACGATTCGTACCTCTAAAGACGCCGCTTAGAGCATCGGATTCACGATATCTTCGAACGACTTCTGAATACGCGTGAGGCCATCGGCCGAAACGGACTCAAACCGCAGAACCAATACCGGTTGCGTGTTTGAAGCGCGCGCCAAGGCCCAGCCGTCCTTGAAGCTGACGCGAATCCCGTCGATCAGATTGACCTGATAGTCCGCGGTCGGTTTGCCGAATTTTTCTTTGAGCTTATTCACGATCGAATGCTTTTTCTCTTCCGTCGTGTCGATGCGGATTTCCGGCGTGCAGAAGCCGGGCTTCAAGTCTTTGAGCAATTCGGGAATCGTCTTTCCGGAATTGATCAAGATCTCAATTATGCGCAAACCCGCATAAAGTGCATCGTCATATCCGTAATTCCGGTCCGCGAAGAAGACATGGCCGCTGAGCTCTCCGCCAAACGGAGCTTTCTCGACTTTGACTTTTTCTTTGATGAGCGAGTGGCCGGTCATCCACATGATCGGCTGTCCGCCGAGATGGCGCACGAAATCGTACATACGGTCGGAGCACTTCACGTCGCCAATAATTTTTGCGCCCGGGGAGTCCTTGAGAATCGCTTGGCTGATCAAAGCCATAATCTCATCGCCCAAAATGAAGCGGCCCGTGTGATCGAGCAAGCCGATGCGGTCCGCATCACCGTCAAAGCCGATGCCCACTCGCGCGCCGGTCTTTGCGATCTCGGCCTTCAAAGAGCCGAGATTTTTCTCGACCGTCGGATCCGGATGGTGATTGGGGAAGCGGCCATCGGGTTTTTCAAACAAAAACGTCGGCTTAAGGCCTACGCCTTCAAACAGCCTGCGCGCGATAATCCCCGCCGCACCATTCCCGCAATCGATTACCACAGGAATATCTCTGAGGGTGCCGAATTCTTTTTTGTAACGGGCCACATACGGCGTGAGGATGTCGATCTCCTCTTCCGAACCCTTGCCGGTTGCATAGTCGCCGGCATTGATGATCTTTTCGAGAGACTTGATCTCATTGCCGAAGATGGTGGTTTTGTTGTACGAAATTTTAAAACCATTGTACTCGGGTGGATTGTGCGAGCCGGTGACCATGATGCCGCCGACGACGCCTTCTACCGTAAACGTCGAAAAATAACTGATCGGCGAGGTCACGAGTCCCAAGCGCAGAACATGCGCACCACCGGCCTTAAAGCCTTCGCAAATCGCATTGGCGATTTCGGGACTTGAGAGCCGCGCATCATAGCCGAGAGTGAGGCGCGGATGTTCCTGTCCTGATTTCTTGCGCACGTACGTGACGAATGCGCGGCCGAGATGAAAGGCGAAGTCTTTGTCGAAATCGGTGTTATATACGCCACGGATGTCGTACTCGCGAAAAATCACGGAATCCATTTTCATTTGGTCATCTCCATCGCTTTGATCAGCGCATCTTTCATTGAGCCAAAAGCCGCCTTGTTCTTGCCGAACAGGTCTTTGGCCGTGCCATGGTCTACACTGGTTCTGACAAACGGCAGCCCGAGAGTCAAATGGACGCCGCCCTTAAAGCCATGAACCATTTTAAACGGAATCAAACCCTGATCGTGGTAGGGGCAAACGTATACAGATCGCCGCTCCCAGCTCTCAGGGAGGAAGGCGGCGTCGGGCACCAAAGGTCCGATGACGTCCTTTTCGGGGAACTGGCCGATGAGCTTTGAGATCCAGTCCTCTTCCGAACCAATCAAGCCATGCTCTCCCGCGTGCGGGTTTACGCCGACTACCGCGACCGGAAGCTTACGCTTTTTTGGCGCGAGAAGTTTGCGCATTTCGAGGGCGGCTTTGATCGCGGCGCGCAGACGTTCCGGATGCAGCTCACCCACTGCCTGTAGCAGGGGCTCGTGGCCCGTCGCCAAGACGACAGAAAATTTCTCGCCGATAAAGCCCATAAAGAGTTCGTGTTTGCCGCTGACCCGCGCGAGAATTTCAGTGTGTCCGATGTCCTTGAAACCAGCTTCTATGATTGTGGTTTTAGACAGGGGTGCGGTGACTAAAGCCGAGAACTGCTTGTGTAGGCATGCCGCCGCGGCCTCTTCCACCCAATGCGCCGGCGATTGACTGCTGCGCACCTCAATTGCCGTCTTGTGATCGAACGGTAAAGCCGCTGCCTCGAGAAGTGAACTGACGACGGCCGACTTGAATTTGCGCGCGAGCGCGGCCTGTTTGCCTTTGGACGCGCGCAAGGACTTGAAGTAAACGAATTGCACGCCCGCTTTCGGGCCGAGAGAATTCAACGCTTTGGCGGTGACTTCCCAGCCGATGCCGTCGGCATCGCCGGTCGTGATTACGATTTTTCTCTTAGAAGCCATTGATGCGGATAAAGGACTCTTCGTGCCGCTGGTTCAGCCACAGCTTGAACTGGCGCTTGAAGGCATCCGCGTAAAGAACGCGACGGATGTTTTCCTTCTCCTCTTCCAACTTGGGATCCGCAATCAAAGTGCGCTTGTTGACCTTGAGAATCTGGTAGCCCTGGGCCGTCTTGACGATTCCCGAAACGTCGCCCGTGTCGAGCGGGCGCACGGCCGTTTGCAGCTCTTTGGTCATCTCACCGGAGTGGAATGTTCCGAGGGCGCCGCCCTTGGTGAAGTTGCCGTCTTCGCTATATTGCTCGGCGAGTTTCTCAAACGACTGGCCGGACTTCAGTTTTTCTGCGACATTCTTGGCGCGTTCGAGCGCGGCCGAATCGCCGCCCGGATTTTTTGGGTTCAGAAAAATATGCGACAGCGTATATTCATAGGTCTGCGAGGCCGATGGACCTTTTTTCGCGAGATAATATGAGCTGATGTCTTCGTCGCTAATGCGGATCTTAGACGTCACTTCTTTCTCAATCAGGCCTTGGCGCTCCAAACTGGTCTTAATGAAGTCTTGATACTGCGACATCGAAACGCCCTTTTGAGCCAAGGCGCTGGTCAACTGCTGGCGGGAGATACCGTTGTTCTGGGCGATATTGCGGATCTCTTGCTCCACCCGCTCAATCGTCACTTCCATGCTTTTCTTCTTCACTTCGGAGTCGATAAGCTTCTCGTCGATCAATTGGTTCAAAAGCGCGTTGCGGTCTTTGACTAATTCTTTGGAGTCACCCAACTTCAACAGCGCATCGTCGACTAAGCCGCCGCTCGCGATTTTCTTTTTGAATTTCTCTATGTCAGTGAGCGTGATCGGCTGGTCATTCACAATGGCCACAATCTTATCCACAGTCTTCGCGCTAGCGGTGCAGGCGACGACAATCAAGCTCAGAATGGATGCAATGCGGATCATTGTACTTTTGTCTCCACTTGCAAAGCGTCGATAAAGGCTTGGTCCTTAAACACGCGCGCTTTGCGGGTTTGCTCTTCTAACCAGGCAAGATAGAGCGATTGGCCGCTTTTTTCCATTAAAATACGCTTAATGTCATCCTTCGCCTCCGCGAACGTCTTGCTGCGCGAGGGTTTGCGGGCCACCAGCTCAAAAATATGATAGCCAAACGCGCTTTTCACCACCGGGCTGCGTTGTCCGACTTTCATATGAAACGCGGGCTCGAAGACGTCGGAAATGCCTTTTTCCATCCACCCGACCATGCCGCCGTTCGTGCCTTCGGGAGAGATGGAATATTTTTTGGCCAAGTCGGCCATGTGTTTCCCGTGCTTGAGCTGTTCGTCGATGGCTTTCGCATCGCTCTCCGTGGCCACGAGAATTTGCCGAATCTGTGCCACTTCATGAACAGTCAATTCTTTGCTGTGATCGTTGAAATAGGCCTGCATCTCAGCCGGCGTGGGCTCTTTCACGGCTTCCAGGATCTTATTCACGATCAACTTCTGCAGCATCGAGTTTTCGAGGCGCTCGCGCCAGGCTTTGAACGTAATGCCCTCTTCGGCGAGGGCCTGCTGGAAAGCGAGGTCGTCCGGATAGTTTTTCTGAATCGTTTTGATCTGCGCATCAAGATCTTCGGCCTTGAGAATAATCTGGTGATCTTTGGCCCATTCTTCGCTGAGCACTTGCACTATAAATTCCTGAGCGATTTTCGCCTTCATTGAATTCACCGTCTTTGGATCCTTAGCGGAAAGCGCGTCTTGATCTTTGAGGCGGTAAGCCAGTTCCTGAGCGAAAGCTTGCGCAGTCATTTGGTGGCCGTTGACGTCGAGGACGACCTTTTGGGTCATTCCCGGTTTGGTGAAGGAACAGCCGGCGAGCGCGAGAATGGAAAGGGCAACGATAAGTTTTGCCATTAGTGCTTCACGCTCTTGAGAGCTTCGCGGTTAATCTCAATTTTGTATTGTTTCTTCGCGCGCTCGAAGTAGTCGTTAAAAATCTTAGCACGCTTGTCCTCGAAGATCGCGGCGCGCACCTGGCGCTTGTCGGCGAGATCGAAGCTCCGGCGGTCAAGAAGCTTGATGATGTGGAAGCCATAGGGAGTTTCGATCAAGCCGCGGATATCGCCGATTTTCATTTTCAAAGCATCGTCATAAATTCCGGGAGCGAGGGTCACGCGCGACTGAAAGCCGATATCGCCGCCGCCCTCCTTGCTAGGCAAATCGTCGGAATACAGTTTCACGAGCTCCTCGAACGGACGCTTGGACTTTTTCACGTCGTCATAAATTTCCATCGCGCGCTTTTTCACGGCCGCCCGCTCTTCAGGCTTCGCGCCCTCTTTCACTTCGATCAGAATATGAGCGATGCGCACTTCGGGATTCTTTTTGTAATAGTCGCGCATTTCGCCTTCGGTGATTTTGATGTCTTCCACTTTTTTGCCGAGCTGCTTTTCAAGCAGGGCATTGTAGAGGACCTGGCGCATGCGCTCCTTCACCAGAGGATCGTTTTGCAATTTCATTTTCTCGGCCTCTTGCACGCCGACTTCAAAGCGGACCAAATCTTCGAGGAACTGATCGGGAGTCGGCGGATTAACGGCCTGCTTGCGGATTTCGTCGAGTTTTTTATCGAAGTCGTCAGTCGTAATTTTCGACGAGCCGACTGTGGCTAACGTGTCGGCGTGAAGGGGTAAAGAAAGCGCCAATGCGAGTGCGGCAAATAGAATTTTCATGCAACTATCGTAGGTGCTCGACCGCAACCTGGCAAGTCTTTGAAATCTCCAGACTTAGCTTATCCGCGAGGGCTGCGGATTTGGAATCATCTTCGCGGCCGAGAGGCGCCCACGGCTCGCCAAAAGCGATGACAACGCGGGCGAAAGGCTTCGGCAGACGCGCTTTATTCCACGATTTCTCGAAGACAATATTCGGGGAAGACGCCGTGCCGACAGGGACAATCATCGCATCGGCGAGGCGGGACAATTCAAAGACACCGGGTTTGACTTTGTGAAGCGGTCCCTTCGGCCCATCGACGGCCATCGAGGCACAGTAGCCATCGCGCACCAGGCGCACGAGGCCTTTCAGCGCGCCGATTCCGCCGCGCGTGCTCGAGCCTTTCGACGTCGCGCCGCCGAGTTTGCGGATCACGAAGTCGATCAGCTGCCCGTCTTTGCTCGTCGAAGTCATGGTCGCGATGCGGTAACGGGGCACTTGCGGGACAATGCAGAGCTCATCGCCATGCCAGTGAGCGAAAATCAAGCGGTCGCCATTCGCCATGGCGCGAACCAGCCCGTCGGGTTCGACGAGCTGCAAACGCCAGGTCCAAGTCCACGCTCGGTAAAAAAACCAAACGATCCAAGGAAGTACGAACCGGCGAAACATTTATTTGTGCAACGCCTTTTTGAATTCCTCGGTGAGCTTCGGCACGACTTCAAACAAGTCGCCGACGATTCCGTAGGTCGACTTTTGGAAAATCGGCGCGTCGGCATCTTTGTTGATGGCTACGATGACTTTACTGCCGCTCATGCCCGCCAAGTGTTGGATCGCTCCGGAAATTCCCGCAGCGATGTACAAGCTCGGCGCTACGGTCTTACCCGTCTGCCCGACTTGCATGCTGTGTGGTACCCATCCGGCATCGGCAACGGCACGCGAAGCGCCGACAGTCGCGCCAAGCGTGTTGGCCAAATCGTCTAAAATTTTGAAATTCTCGCCGTTTTGCATTCCGCGGCCGCCCGAAACGATGATGTTCGCTTCCGTGAGGTCGGTTTTGTTGGAGCTGCCCTTGACGAGTTCTTTGCATTTAATTTTGCCGCCGCCTGCGGGAGCGGGGAAATCCTTGACCGACGCCGAACCCGCGCCATCTGCCGTACCAACCGGCAATTGGTTTGGCCGCATCAACACAAACTTCACGGGGCTATTCACGAATTCTACTTCCGCCGTGCACTTACCTGCAAACAACGGCCGGCGCGCTTTAACACTCGAACCGGTCAGTTCCAAAATCGTGCAATCGCTGGCGACGCCGCTGTCCAAGCGCGCGGCCACGCGCGGAAACAAATCGCGCGCCATCACGCTCGACGAAGCGAGGACCACATCGGCGCCCGACTCTTTGATCATCGATTCAACAACCGCTGCAAACGTATCGGGATTGTAGTGACCGAGATCGGCACTGTCGCATACGAACAGAGTCTTCGCGCCAAACTGGCCAGCGGCCGGCGCCAAGGCTTTACAGCCGGGGCCAACGAGACCCGCCACCACTTCGCGGCCCGACGCTTTCGCGGCGGTCAGAAGCTCAAGGCTTCCCTTTTTCAAATTCGAACCGGAGCCTTCGAGAAATACAAATACCTTTGCCATGTTCTACCTCACAACACTTTCGCTTCGTCCATCAACAGGCGCACCAACTCTTTGGCTTGAGCGGCGGCGTCTCCGGGAATCAGTTTGACCGGCGGTTTTTCCGGCGGAAGTTGGAAATCTTTGAGTTTGATTTTGATTTTGTCAGTCGACACGCCGACGTCAGCCAGCGTGAGTTCTTTTAACGGTTTTTTCTTGGCTTTCATGATGCCGGGCAGGCTCGCGTAGCGGGGCGTGTTCAAACCTTTGTTCGCCGCGATCACGCACGGGCCTTGAATCGTGAAAACTTCGCGGGCACCGCCCTCGATTTCGCGCTCGGCGGTGATGTCGCCACCGACAGTCAATTTAGAAACCACCGTCACATGCGGAACGCCGAGGAACTCCCCCAAAATTTGCGGAACGCTGGCGGCGTTGTCGTCGATCGCGAGCTTTCCGCCAAAGACGATATCAAACGCGCCCTCCTTTTGAATCGCGGTGGCCAAAGCTTTTGCGGTCCAGTAGGAGTCGAGCGGCTCTTGGGAATCGATCACGATCGCGTCATCTGCGCCCATCGCCATCGCTGTGCGCAAGGCTTCCGCGACACGTGCTTTCGGTCCCACGCTAATGACCGTTACGGTGCCGGCGCCTTTAGCTTCTTTAACTTTGAGGGCTTCTTCGACGGCATATTCATCGTAGGGATTCATGATCCACTTGATCCCCGCCTCTTCGATCCCGGATTTGTCGGCCTTCAGTTGAATGCGCGACTCAGTGTCGGGCACTTGTTTCAGACACACGAAAATCTTCATGAATGCTCTCCGCGTTACGTAGGAGTAGGTAGTTGGACCTTTAGGTTTTTGCGGGGTATATATTGAAAGTCAATCGATAATAATCTCAAGGGCTTGGGCTATGTCTCACAAAACTGAAAAATGGCTATGTTCTACCATCGGTCGTAAGCAGCTAATTGGACTCACCGGCATCGGTTTAAGTTTGTTCGTTCTCATACACATGCTTGAAAACATGCTGATTCTCGCGGGGCCGCAACCCTACAACAATTATGCGCATTTTCTGACATCGAACCCGCTGATTTACGTGGCGGAAGCGGGTCTCGTGGCGATTTTTCTCCTGCACTTGGGATTCGCTTCGGCCATTAGCATCAAAAATATGGGCGCGCGCGAAGGGCGTTACGCGGTGAGCCCTTCCGGCGACAAGGCCACAAGCATGATTCAAAAAAGTTTGTGGGCGCAGGGACTTTTGATTCTGGTGTTTGTGATTCTTCACTTAATCACTTTCAAATTCGGCACTGAATACAAAGTAAATTATGGCCAGGGCGAGATTCGTGACCTGCACCGCTTGGTGATCGAAGTGTTCAAAGAGCCGATGTATGTCGTGTGGTATCTAGTGGCTTTGGTGGTCCTCGGCTTTCACTTGAGCCACGGTGTGGGTTCCAGCTTCCAAACGCTGGGCATCCATCATCCGCGTTATCAGTGTTTGATCCGCCGCTTTAGCATTTTCTACGCTGTCGTTGTCGCCGGCGGATTTATCGTGCAACCGCTCTACGTATTTTTTATTCACCGAGGCTAATCATGAGTGAAGCTAAACTCGATTCCAAAGCGCCGACCGGCCCCATCGAAACCCGCTGGGAAAAACATAAGTTCAACATGAAGCTGGTCAATCCGGCGAACAAACGTAAGCACACCATTATCGTGGTGGGCACGGGCCTCGCGGGAGCTTCGGCGGCGGCGAGCATGGCCGAGCTCGGATACAAAGTGAAATCGTTCTGCATTCAAGACTCCGCCCGCCGCGCGCATTCGATTGCCGCGCAGGGAGGCATCAACGCCGCGAAAAACTACGCGAACGACGGCGACTCGGTTTATCGCTTGTTCTACGACACCGTAAAGGGCGGCGACTTCCGCTCACGTGAGGCCAACGTCTATCGCCTGGCGCAAGTTTCGGTCGACATCATCGATCACTGCGTGTCGCTCGGCGTGCCGTTCGCGCGTGAGTATGGCGGCCTGCTCGACAACCGGTCGTTCGGGGGCGCGCAAGTGTCGCGCACCTTCTATGCCCGCGGCCAAACGGGACAGCAGCTCTTGCTTGGCGCGTATTCGTCAATGATGCGCCAAGTGAACAAGGGCAATGTCGAAATGCATCCGCGCCAGGAAATGCTCGATCTCGTGCTCGTCAACGGCGTCGCGCGGGGGATCACCACGCGCAACCTCGTGACCGGCGAAATTGAGCAGCATGTCGGCGATGCGGTTGTGATGGCCTCCGGCGGTTACGGCCACGTCTATTATCTCTCGACCAATGCGATGAACTCAAACGCGACGGCGATCTGGCGCTGCCATAAAAAGGGCGCGTACTTCGCCAATCCCTGCTTCACGCAGATTCACCCGACGTGCATTCCGCGCTCAGGCCACTATCAGTCAAAGCTGACTTTGATGTCAGAGAGTTTGCGCAACGACGGCCGCGTGTGGGTGCCGAAAGAAAAGGGCGACAAGCGCCGCCCGCAGGATATCCCCGAGAGCGAACGCGATTATTATCTTGAACGTATTTATCCCAGCTTCGGTAACCTTGTGCCGCGCGATGTGGCTTCGCGCCAGGCAAAATTCCGCTGCGACGAAGGCCGCGGCGTCGGTCCCACCGGCGAATCCGTGTATTTGGATTTTGCCGACGCGATTAAACGCCTGGGCAAAGCTGCGATCTCCGAAAAATACGGCAACTTGTTTGAAATGTACGAAAAGATCACCGGCGAAAATCCTTACGAGCAACCCATGCGGATTTATCCCGCGGTTCACTACACGATGGGCGGCCTGTGGGTCGATTACAACTTGCAGTCCACGATTCCCGGCCTGCACGTATTAGGCGAAGCCAACTTCTCCGATCACGGCGCGAACCGCCTCGGCGCTTCGGCCCTGATGCAAGGCCTTGCCGACGGTTACTTCGTGATTCCCTACACCATTGGAAATTATCTCGCGACGAATACGTTCCCGAAAGTCGACACAAATCACGATGCATTTAAGGCGAGCAAAGAGGAAGTCAGCGTGCGCCTCAAGAAATTGCTCGCGATCAACGGCAAACGTAGCGTCGACGACATTCACAAAGAACTCGGCAACGTGATGTGGGAGTACGTCGGTATGTCCCGCAATGCGGAAGGCTTGAAAACGGCGATGCAGAAAATCGCCGAGTTGCGCAAATCGTTTTGGAGCGATGTGAAAGTCACTGGCGAAAATAATTTCAAGAACACCGAACTCGAAAAGGCAGGCCGCTTGGCCGACTTCCTCGAGCTGGGTGAACTCATGGCAATGGATGCGTTGAGGCGCGAGGAATCGTGCGGTGGCCACTTCCGCGAAGAATACCAAACGCCGGATAACGAAGCGAAGCGCGACGACTCCAAGTTCTCGCACGTGACGGCGTGGGAATTCGCCGGCGCTGGAGAAGCCACCAAGTGGGCCGAGCATCGCGAGACGCTCGACTTTGAATATGTTCATCCTTCACAGCGAAGCTACAAATAGAGGCTGATATGGCGAACGAAAAGACGATGACTCTGCATTTGAAAATCTGGCGGCAAGCGGGACCCAATGCCCCCGGCAGCTTTATGAACTATGAAGCCAAGGGCGTAACGCCCGACATGTCGTTCCTCGAAATGCTCGACGTCGTCAACGACGAGTTGATCAAAGCCGGCCAACAACCGGTCGAATTCGATCACGACTGCCGCGAAGGGATCTGCGGTATGTGCTCGATGGTGATCAACGGCGCCGCGCACGGCCCCGACAAACTCACCACGACCTGCCAACTGCACATGCGCCGTTTTAAAGACGGCGACTCGATCACGATCGAGCCCTTCCGCGCGAAATCGTTCCCGATCGTGCGCGACCTCGTCGTCGACCGCTCGGCGTTTGACCGTATTCAAAAGGCCGGCGGCTTTATTTCAAACAACACAGGCGCCGCTCAAGACGCTAACGCGATTCCGGTTGGCAAAGTGATCGCCGACCAAGCGTTCGCATCGGCGACTTGCATCGGTTGCGGCGCGTGCGTCGCGGCCTGCAAAAACGCTTCGGCTTCGCTCTTTGTCGGCGCGAAAATTTCGCACTTGGCTCTGCTCCCACAAGGGCAGGCCGAGCGCACCGAGCGCGCTCTGAACATGGTCGCGCAAATGGACGCGGAAGGCTTCGGCGCGTGCACGAACACGGGCGCCTGTTCAGCCGCATGTCCTGTGGGCATCAGCCTCGAGAACATCGCGCGCATGAACCACGAATTCACCAAAGCTGCGATCAAACACCGTTAAACGGGTGTCTATACTATAGACAACGAAGACCCCCTAAACCCCTGTAAATAGGGGCCTGGCTGGCGCCGGGCTTGCTGATTTCAACTGTATGAAATCACTCGCCCTTTTTCTCATTTTGAGCCTCTCGCTGACGGTGCCGTCGGCGTTCGCTCAAGAATGGGCCACGGGCGGCGATGTCGCGGCCGTGACGATGGGATCGGCGACCGCCCCTGCAAACAGCGCAAAAGGAAAAGATTGGGACCTTTGGGGAGACGCCTCGCAATTTATGTACAATCGCTCGCATGAGGCCTGTCCGAAAGCGGCCGGCGCCTCCGACGATGCGGCCGAAAAGCAAGAACTCACCAATCGCGCCAAAGATCGCGTGTCGTCGCTCGAATGCAATGGCGCGGATGTCGAAGCCACGCGCAACGATCCGGAAAAGTCGAAGGCATTCGGCGCGGACTTAGCCAAAAAATTGATCCTCATCATGGGATATCAGAAGGCCGCGCAAAAAGAGAGCGTCTCGATGAGCAACAATGCGCAACCCCTGCCCAGCATGGCGCCGACGGCCGAGTACCAAAAGCACAAAGCCGCTTATCTCGACATTGTGAAAAAGGAAGAGGCTACGCTCAATTCCATTCCCTACATTCAAACCCATGCGGTGCGGGACTTTGTGCGTGATGAGTTGCGGATGTATAGCGGTGGCGCGCGCGAAGAGCCCAGTGTTGACGAGGTGGCGCAGGCTTTCAATAAACCTTCCGGAGTGGCAAGTGTACTCAAACGTGCCCAGGGACAAATTGAGCGAGAGGAAAAAAATCTAAACAAGGCCGTCGACTCCGATTGGGCCGATTCAGATCACAACACGAAAGAATCGCTCGTCCAAAACGGACGGCCCATTACCGGCATCGAAGACAAAGGCCTCGGCTGCCGCATGGATGCTAAATACGGAGCAGGCGCGAAAGCGCGCGACACGGGTCTTTTCGTCGTGCAAATGGGACTCGTCGCCGCCACGGCGGGCACCGGTTTGCTCGCCGACATGG
>Ga0265338_10000492_pt1 | contig 70548 bp, 60 predicted proteins | sample 42126metaG_FD_193579 | JGI IMG/M metagenome (GOLD analysis project Ga0265338, IMG submission 193579) | Rhizosphere microbial communities from Carex aquatilis grown in University of Washington, Seatle, WA, United States - 4-21-26 metaG | ecosystem: Host-associated > Plants > Roots > Rhizosphere...
CGGCTACTGGCTCGCGGCGTCCGACGGCGGCGTCTTCACCTTCGGCGACGCGAAGTTCTACGGCTCCACCGGCGGACGCGCGCTCGCCGCACGCATCGTCGGCATCGCGCCGACGCCTTCCGGTAACGGCTACTGGCTCGCGGCCTCCGACGGGAGCGTGCTCGGGTTCGGCGACGCGCAGTCGCACGGCTCCACCGGCGCACGCGAGCTCGGCGCGCCCGTGGTCGGTATCGCGCCGACGCGCACGGCCTACGGCTACTGGTTGGTCGAAGCCGACGGAGCCACGGTCGCGTTCGGGACCGCTCGCGCGTTCCGAACGGAGTTCCCGTCGCTGGGCACACCGACCGTCCCCGCCGACGCCGACGGGGCAAACGCGATCGCGGCATCGCCCGTCGGCGGCTACTTCGTTGCATCGCGCCGAGGTGCGATCGGAATCTCGACAATTGCGCCCACGCCCACGCCCACGCCTGCGCCGGTGGCCGCGCCCGCACCCGCGGCGCTGCGGACCCCAGCCGAGTCGGCGCCCCACACGGCACCGCTCATCGCGCTGCAACTCCTCCTCCGGATGAACGCGGAGCGCGAGGCCCGCAACCTGGCGCCCCTCGGATGGGACTCGCTCCTCGCGACGCGCGCCCGCGACTGGGCGCACACCCTGCTCGCGACCGACGCGTTCCACCACCAGAACCTCCAGACGATCGCCAACGCGGCCAGAGGGCGCTTCGAGGAGCTCGGGGAGAACATCTTCGCCGGCGGCGGCTCGGCGGCCGACGCCGGAGCCGCGCACGTGGGTTTCATGCGTTCTGCCGATCACCGGGCCAACATGCTCTTGCCGCAGGGCCAGCTCGTGGGCATCGGAGCCGCGTGCCTGCGCGGCAAGCTGGTGGTGGTCGAGGACTTTGCGATCAGGATGGGCGCGCCGATGCCGCCGGCCGGTCAGCCCGTCCCGCCGATGTACCCCATCGTCGCCCCCAAGACCAACGGCGCCAGCTGCTAACGCCTTCATCTCATGAGGCATCTGAGCATCCAGGAGGAGCTCAACTACTTCATCTGATGAAGCGTTCGGGCCGCCCTGGAGACGCGAACCGCTTCATCTGATGGTGCGGTGCGCGACGGGTACTGTCGCCGGCTCTGACGGCTGCACTGGTCTGCTCCCACATCTCGCTCGACATCGACGGCTCGCGCATCCTCGACGACGTCACGTGGGAGGTCGGCGCCGGTGAGCGTTGGGTGATTCTCGGGCCGAACGGGGCGGGCAAGACCACGCTGCTGCGGATCGCCGCGCTGTATCAGCACCCGACGAGTGGCACCGTCGACGTGCTCGGACAGCGGCTCGGCCGCTGCGACGTGCGGACGTTGCGCGAGCGCATCGCGTTCTCGTCACCGGCGCTCGCCGCCCGCCTCGAGCCGAGCATGACCGCGGCCGAGGTCGTGATGACCGCCCGCTACGCGGCGCTCGCTCCGTGGTGGCACCAGTACACCGACGCGGACCGCGAACGGGCGATATCGCTCCTCGAGCGGTTCCGGTGCGGCCGCCTCGCCGAGCACAGGCTCCCGACCTTGTCGGCCGGCGAGCGCCAGCGGGTGCTGCTCGCGCGGACCCTCATGAACGACCCCGGCATCGTCCTCTTCGACGAGCCCACCGCGGGCCTCGACGTCGGCGGACGCGAGGAGCTGGTCGCCGATCTCACCGACTGGGCCCTGGACCCCGCCCGTCCGCCCCTGGTGCTGGTCACCCACCACCTCGAGGAGATCCCTCCCGGCTTCACCCACGCCCTCGTCATGGCCAACGCCAAAGTCGCCGCCTCCGGTGACCTGGAGGCAACAGTGACGAGCGAAGTCCTGTCGGAGGCCTTCTCCCTCCCCCTACGCGTAGAAGCGAGTGGGGGAAGATTCACGGCGCGCCTGGCTTAGCGCGAGCAACGGCGGTCGAGATCGGCCGAGAGGGCGACTCTGTCGGCGCAGCTCCGACGAGCCACGCGGAGAGCCGGCGCCGACAGTCGGAGCCCGACGGCCGAGCTCGACCGCACCACGAGCGACTAAGCGGAGCGGCGAGCCTCTTCCTCAGTCACGAGCGTCGGAGCCACCTTCGACAACACCACTTCGCGGTCGACGATGCACTTCACGATGTCGGAACGCGACGGCAGGTCGTACATGACTTCGAGGAGCGACTCCTCGAGGATCGCTCGCAGACCGCGTGCACCGGTTGCTCGCTTCAGCGCTTCGTCGGCGATGGCGTCGAGCGCGTCGTCGGAGAACACGAGGTCGACGTCGTCGAAGTGGAAGAACTTCTGGTACTGCTTCACCAGCGCGTTCTTGGGCTCGACGAGGATGCGCATGAGCGCTTCCTTGTCGAGGTTGTGCACCACGCCGACCACGGGCAGGCGGCCGACGAATTCGGGGATGAGCCCGAACTTGAGGAGATCCTCGGGCAGCACGTCGGCGAGGAGACGGCCGAGCTCCTGATGGTCGTCGCCGCGGCGAACGTCGGCACCGAAGCCGATGCCGCGCTTGCCGACCCGGGATTCGATCATCTTGTCGAGGCCGGCGAACGCGCCCCCGCAGATGAACAGGATGTTGGTGGTGTCGATCTGGATGAATTCCTGGTGCGGGTGCTTGCGGCCGCCCTGCGGAGGCACTGACGCGGTCGTGCCCTCGAGGATCTTGAGCAGTGCCTGTTGCACACCCTCACCGGAGACGTCGCGCGTGATCGAGGGGTTCTCGGCCTTGCGCGCGATCTTGTCGATCTCGTCGATGTAGATGATCCCGGTCTCGGCCTTCTTGACGTCGTAGTCGGCCGCCTGGATGAGCTTGAGGAGGATGTTCTCGACGTCTTCGCCGACGTAGCCGGCCTCGGTGAGCGCGGTCGCGTCCGCGATCGCGAACGGCACCTTGAGCATGCGCGCGAGCGTCTGCGCGAGAAGCGTCTTGCCGCAGCCGGTGGGGCCGATCAGCAAGATGTTCGACTTCTGCAGCTCGACGTCGGGATCGCCGTAGGCGCCGGCCTGCACGCGCTTGTAGTGGTTGTAGACCGCGACGGAGAGGATCTTCTTCGCCTGTTCCTGACCGATGATGTAGTCGTTCAGGTAGCTGTAGATCTCGCGCGGCTTCGGCAGATCGTCGAAGCGGACCTCCGTGCCCTGCGACAGCTCCTCTTCGATGATCTCGTTGCAGAGATCGATGCACTCATCGCAGATATAGACGCCTGGTCCTGCGATCAGCTTCTTGACCTGCTTCTGGCTCTTTCCGCAGAAAGAGCACTTCAGCAGGTCTCCCCCATCACCGAACTTCGCCACCGAAGCCCTCCTCGCCCCCGGCCCGAGGCCGCTGCTAGTTGGTGCTCTCTGCCGACGGTACCGCAGCCAGCTCTCGATTGGTGATGACCTCGTCGACCAGCCCGTACTCGGCCGCGTCGATCGCGCTCATGATGAAGTCGCGGTCCGTGTCCTTCTTCACACGCTCCACCGGCTGGCCGGTGTGGAACGCGAGGATCTCGTCGAGCAACTCGCGCATGCGTGTGATCTCGCGCGCCTGGATCTCGATGTCGACCGCCTGGCCCGACGCACCGCCGTGTGGTTGGTGGATCAGCACTCGCGCGTGCGGGAGGATGAATCGCTTGCCCGGTGCACCGGACGCGAGCAGCACCGCAGCCGCGGACGCGGCCTGGCCGATGCAGATCGTCTGCACGTCGGGCTTGATGTACTGCATCGTGTCGTAGATCGCGAACAGACCGGTGATCTCACCACCCGGCGAGTTGACGTACATCACCACGTCTTTGTCGGGATCTTCCGACTCGAGGATCAGCAGCTGGGCGATGATCAAGTTCGCGACGGTGTCGTCTACGGGCGTGCCCAAGAAGATGATGCGATCGTTCGCGAGACGCGAGTAGGGATCCCACTCCATGCGCCCGCGCGGCGTGTCCTGAATGAATCGCGGCATCGGAACGTACTGGCTGCGCATCGGCTCGCTCACGCCTCAGGCCCTTTCCTTGGTGGACTCGTCCTCGGTGGACTCATCGGCACTCGACTCGTTTGCGTCTTGACTCGCTGTTGCTTCGTTCGCTGCGTCTTCACTGGCCGTCTCGCCGGAGGGCGGGCTCTCGGGAAGCGTGAGATCGATCACGTTTCCCTCCTCGTCGACCACAGTTGCGTGATCGATGAGGAATTCGAGCGCCTTCCCTCGCGCAAGGTCAGAGCGTACCGTCTCCAGCGCACCTCTCCGTTCGAGGTCGCGACGCACCTTTTCGACCTTCTGCTCGAGCTGCTCCGCGAGGCGCACCAGCTCTGCCTCGATCTCCTCTTGCGTGACCGAGATCTCCTCTTGCGTCACGACGGCACGGAGGGCCAGGTCGGCGAGCACCGCTCGCGCCGAGCCCTCGCGCACGCTGTCGATGAAGGCTTCGGGCTCCTGGTCGATGGCGGCGAGGTAGTCCTCCACCGTTGCGTTCTGGTGCGAGAGACGGTGTGCGAGATCTTCGATCCGGCGCCGGGTCTCGCTGTCGACGAGCGCGTCGGGCGCGGGGATGGGCACGAGGTCGGCGACCGCTTCCAGCACTTTGTCGCGCGTCGCCATGCGCGCTTGCAATCGTTGCACGGTCTCGAGCCGGCGACGGAGGTCGTCGCGCAGTTGGCTGACGGTGTCGAACTCGCTCGCTTCGTCGACCCATTCGTCGGTGACCTCGGGCAGCACCTTGTGCTTCGCTTCCTTCACGATCACGCGGAAGGTCGCGGTCTCGCCCGCGCGATCGCCGAACCGCTCGGGCAACTCCGCGGCGAATTCGAGGATCGCTCCGGGACGCGTGCCCCGCAGTTGCTGGTCGAGCTCGGGCACCACCATGTCGGAGCCGACGCGATAGAGGAAGTCGGTGACGGTCAGACCTTCGACTTCCTTCCCGTCGATCGAACCCGCGATGTCGACGGTCGCGTACGCGTCGTCGATCAGCGGAAGATCGGAGTCGGTGAGGTCCGCGAAGCGATCACGCAGCCGATCGACTTGATCGTCGACGTCCTTCTCGGCGACCGGCTCGATCGGCAACTCGACACGTATCTCGTCGTAGCCCGTGAGGTGCACCTGCGGGCGCACTTCGACGACGGCATCGAACTCGACGTCGCCTTCGTCTTGACCGGCAGTGACCTCGATCTCCGGCGCGGCGATCACGTCGACGTCGTGCTCGGTGACCGCACCGACGTAGTACTCGGGAAGCGAGTCGCGCAGCGCCTGCTCGCGCGCGGCTTCGGTGCCGAGACGCGCTTCCAACAGGCGGCGCGGCGCCTTGCCCGGACGGAAGCCCGGGACCCGCACCTCTCGTGCCAACTTGCGGAAGGCCGCGTCGATCGCGCGCTCGAACTCATCGGCCGGAACCGTGATGTGGAGCTTGACCTTGTTGCCCTCGACCGATTCGACCGTGCTCTGCATAAGGAGGAGGCAGTGTATCGAGACGGTTCCCCGCCCCGGCTCGTTGCCCGGCAACTTCCCTAGGATCTCGGCGTGATCGACCTCAGCGAGCGAGTCGCCGTCGTCACCGGCGCCGGTCGTGGCATCGGCCGTGCGTACGCGTTGCGTTTGGCCGCGTACGGAGCCCGGGTCGTGGTGAACGACGCGGGAGTCGCGACCGACGGCCGCTCGACCGACGAAGATCCTGCGGCCGAAGTCGTTGCCGAGATCGTGGCCGCGGGCGGCGAGGCGATCGCAGACCGGGGTGACATCGGAGACACGAACGCCGGCGACGCGCTGGTGTCGCTCGCGCTCGACACGTGGGAGCGCCTCGACATCGTCGTCAACAACGCGGGTTTCGGTCGTCCGCGCATGGTGTTCAACCTCGCCGACGACGAGTGGGACGACGTCATCCGCGTGCACCTGCGCGGTACGTTCGCCGTCTCGCGTCCGGCGTGCCGGCACTGGCGAGAGCAGGCCAAGCAGTACAGCTCCGTGTACGGACGCTTGATCAACACCGCAACCGGCCTGCTCCTCTACGGAGGCGCCGGCCAGTCGAACTACGTCGCCGCGAAAGCAGGCATCAACGCCTTCACGGAGGCGGTCGCGACGGAGATGGCGCCCTACGGCGTCACGGTCAACGCGATCATGCCCGGCGCGAACACGCGGCTCGCGAGGATCGGCTGGCGCATGGCTCGCACGATCGACGAGTCGGGTGGCGACGAGCCTGCTTTCGATCCCCGCGATCCGGTGCACGTCGCGGAGTTCGGCTGCTTCCTCGCGTCGCCGGAGGCGGGCGGCATCTCCGGTCAGACGTACCAAGTGCACGGCGCGACCATCGAGCACGTCGGCACCTGGCGCGTCGAGCGAACGTGGCACCGCGACGACCGTGGCTTCACCGCCGACGACCTCGTGCACGAGCTCCCGCTCGAGGCCGGGCCGAAAGCCGCGGATCGCCCCCCGCCCGAGTGGACCGCCGCCCGCAACGCCGCCCAACCAGATACCTGATCACTACAACGTCGCGAAGTGCACCATCTGATGGAGTCGTTGAGCACCGTATGCGTGCTCGAACGCTTCATCTGATGAAGCGTTAGAGGGCGCGGGCGGCTTGGTGGCCGTCGAAGATCGCGCGGTCGGCGAGTCTCGGGACGACGGCATCGCCGACCCGCACCACTTCCGGAACCGCGCCGACGAGCTCGTGGTAGAGCGCGTCGTTCGCGATCCCGTGCGTGCGGATGACCATGTGGTCGGCCGGCAGCGTCTCGAGCGCGTACGACATCACGTCGGCGACGGTCACGTCGTGGTCACCGATCGCGACGACGGCCGTGTTCGGCCGCCAGCGAACGCCGGCACGCACCGCGCGCGGGAGCGCCTTCTGCATGGTCTCGGCGTCGAGGAGGAGCGGTGAGTGCATCGGAGTGACAACCGTGACCTCCCGGCCACGCTCCGCGAGATAGTGGCCGATGCCGATCGCTTCGATGTGGCCGATCGCGTCGAGGATGACCACCCGCGGCCCGAGCGAGTCGGCATCGAGCAGCGCGCGCTCGTGGTCCAGGACCCACGGTTGGTCGGCGCCCGCGATCGGCATCGGATGCGACTTCGACGGCGTCGACACGGTGGCGTGCCCACCCGTCGCGACGATGACGGCGTCGGGCGCGAGTGCGACCACCGTCGCGATGTCGGCATCGACACCGCAGCGCACGTCGACGCCGCGACGCGCGCACTCGGCCGCGCGCCAGTCGGCGAACGCCGACAGCTCGCCGCGTTCGGGCAGCATCGCGGCGAGCCGGATCTTGCCGCCCAGTGCTTCGTCGCGCTCCAGGAGCGTCACGTCATGACCGCGCGCGGCCGCGACCCAGGCGGCCTCGAGCCCCGCGGGGCCGCCGCCCACGACCACGACCCGCTTGCGCGTCGCGGCGCGCGTGAGCGTGCCACTCCCGAGTGTCGCCTCCCGTCCGACACTCGGATTCGTCACACACGTGATCGGATAGCCCTGCGTCAGGTTGCCGTAACACCCCTGATTGCAACCCGTACACGCGCGAATCTCCTCGGACCGACCGTCGCGCGCCTTGTTCACCCAGTCGGGATCGGCGATCAGCGCGCGCACGAGCGTGACCGCGTCGGCGTCACCCCGCTCGACGATCCCGTCGGCTTCGGCAGGGGTGAGAATGCGGTGCACGGCGAACACCGGCACGTCGGGGATCGACTTCTTCACGATCGCGGTGGCGCGCACGCCGAGGAGGTGCGGGGCGTACAGCGGACGGACCATCCCGATGCCCGACGTCCCCACGCTGACGTTCACGAAGTCGACGAGGCCGGCCCGGGCCAGGTACGACGCGATCTCGGCACATTCGTCGGGGCCGAGGCCGTGTCCGCCACGCGTCTCCTCGTCGCCGACGAGCCTCACGCCGACCGCGACGTGAGCACCGACCGAGGCGCGGACCGATTCGAGCACCTCGACCGCGAAGCGGACGCGGTTGTCGAGGGAACCGCCATACTCATCGGTGCGACGGTTGTGTTCCGGTGAAAGGAACTCATGGATGAGGTAGCCGTGAGCGGCGTGAACCTCGATGCCGTCGAAGCCCGCCGCGGCCGCGTGCCCGGCGCTGCGCCCGAAGTGCTCGACGACCTCGCGGATCTCGTCGCGCTCGATCGGCTTCGAGGCCTCCATGTGGTTCGCGATGCCGGAGGCCGACCACACCGGCAAACGCGACCAGGTGGCGTGATTGACGCCTCCGTTGTGCGCGAGTTGCAAGAACGCGAGCGCGCCGTGCTCTTTGATCTGCTCGCTCACCCGGATCAGGTGCGGAACGCACGCCGGATCCCAGACCGCGGCGTTGTTGTGCATCTGGTACGCCGTCGTCGGGTGCACCTGCGCCTGGCCGGCGATCACCGTTCCCACGCCGCCCCGCGCGTACTCCGCGAGGTAGCGGCCATATCGCTCGCCGTAGAAACCGGGCTCGCCGTAGGTCCGGCTGGGCTCGGTGTACATCGTGAAGTGCGCGCCGCAGACGATCCGGTTGCGCGCGGCAACCGGTCCGAGCGCGAGCGGCGAGAACAGCCGGGAGAAGCTCACCGCGTCAGACTGGCACGCGACCTGCGCGAGCCGCGACCCGACGGCGCTCCCGCAGTGGTGAAGCGGTCAGTCGGTCTTCGCGTCGGGCTTGGACGCCGGCTTCTCGTCGGCGCCCTCCTCCAACCCCTTCTTGAACTCTCGCTGCGCCGAACCGAGCCCGCGAGCGAGCTTGGGCAGCTGGGAGCCCCCGAACAGGACGAGCACGAGAATCAGGATGATGGGCAGGCCCGACTCGATGTCGAGCGCCAGGATCTCGGCGAGTGCAGCATGCATGCGGGTCCTCCTTCGCCGGCGGGCTCCACTCTACCCAGCGGTGGTCGGCTGTCTTCAACGGTTCGGAGCCGTAGGGTCGCGCGGATGACGGGGAGCGGTCCACGCCACCGGCGAGGCGCGTGATGCGCTTCGACTTTCTCGGCCGGTTCGTATTCGGCTCGGAAGGCCCAACCGTGAGCGCGCGCGGGTACCAACCGGCGCTCACGGTCGCCCGTCTGGTCCTCGAGCGTCCGAGCCCGCTCCCGCGGGAGGAGCTCGCCGACCTGCTGTGGCCCGGCGACCGGCCGCCGCGCTGGGAGGGCCCGGCCCGCCAGGTGGTGTCGCGGGCTCGGGCATTGCTCGTGGCCGCCGGGGCCCCGCCGGCGTGTTTGACGTCCCGAGCCGGCTCCGTGGAGCTCCATCTGCCGGGCGAGGTCGACGTGGACGTCGAACGGGCGTTCGCCGACACGACCGCGGCCGAGCGGTCGTTGCTCGAGCACGACTGGGAACAGGCCGGCGCGCTCGCCGAACAGGCGCTCGAGCGACTGCGCAGTCCGTTCTTCCCGGATTCCTCGGCCGCGTGGACGAGACGATGGCAGGACCGCGTGCGCGGTCACCTCCTGCGGGCGCTCCACGCCGGCGCCGACTCCGCGCGCGACTCCGGCGCGTTCGCGCGTTCGATCGCATGCGCCGAAGAGGCGATCGCCACCGATCCGTTCGACGAAGTGGCGACACGCGCGCTCATGGCCGCCTACGAGGCGATGGGGACGCGCGGCGAGGCGCTCAGTGCCTACGAACGTTGCCGGCGCCTCCTCGACGAGGAGCTCGGAGTGCGGCCGTCGGAGGAGACCGAAGCGGCCTACCTCGCGCTGTTGGGCAACGCACCCCGCGCCCATGTCCGAGCTGCGAACCCAACTCGGCCGGCGACGCGATCCGAGACCCTGCCGTTCGTCGGACGCCGAGCCGAGCTGGCGCGACTCGACGTCGACTGGAACGCCGTGCGCGACGGCGATGCTCGCGCGGTCGTGATCGTGGGCGAAGCGGGTATCGGCAAGACCCGCCTCGCGGCTGAGATCGCGCGCGTCGTGGACAACGACGATTGTCCTGTGCTGTGGGGTGCGTGTCTCGCCGACGTCGGGTTGCCGTATCAACCGTTCGGCGACCTCCTGAAACAACTCGTGGTCGCGCGGCCCTCGGTGATCGACGATCTCGGCTCGGTCGCGGCCAACCTCGCGTCGTTGCTGCCCGAGCTGATCGAGCCCGACCCCGACTCGGCGCGCGTGTCCGACGAGAACGCGCGGGCCCGGCTGTTCCGGGCGGTGCGGATCGCGCTCGAGACGGTTACCTCCGGACCGCTCCTGATCGTGCTCGACGATCTCCAGTTCGCAGAAGAAGACGCGCTGGCGCTCCTCCGGCACCTCGTGCACCCCCTCGCCGAACGACCCTGCCTCCTCGCAATCACCGTTCGCGACGCCGGCGCTCCGGTTGCCGCCGCACTCGCCGACATCCACCGCATGCTTCCGACCACCACGCTCGGGCTCGGTGGTTTGACCGCCGAGAACCTCGTGGAGGTGCTCGAGCTCGCCGGCGTGAAGCTGGCCGACGACGTGCACACGGTCGCAACCCAGCTCGAGGCGCGAACAACCGGCAACCCGTTCTACGTGACGCAACTCGTGCTCGCCGCGCAGGCGACGCGCCGGCCGTTCGATTCGGTCGCCGTCCCCGACGCGGTCGCCCAGCTCGTAGCCCGCCGGCTCGAGTCGCTCGAACCAGATCTCGCGTCGACGCTCTCACTCGCGGCAGTTGCGGGCGAGGAATTCGAGCTCGCGACACTCGAGCGGTGCTCCTCGCTCGATGCGGACCGGCTTCTCGACGTCATCGAAGAGCTCTCGCGTCAACGCCTCCTCACGGAGCAGAGCCCGGAGCGATTCACCTTCGCTCACGCACTCGTTCGCGACGCGGTGCTGACGACGATCAGCGGGACTCGTCGGGGGCGCCTGCACCGTCGCTTCGCCGACGCGCTCACCGCGTACGGCGGCGACCCGGGACTCATCGCGCGCCACTATCTCCAGGCCGGGCCCGGCGCGGCGCCCGATGCCGTACGGGCACTCCTCGACGCCGGTCGCGCGGCGTTGACCCAAGCCGCATGGTCGGCCGCACGCGACCAGTTCGCCACCGGGGCCGACCTCGCGGCCGATGTCGACGCCCGGTGCGAAGCCCTCGTCGGGCTCGGACGCGCGCAGCGCGCGTTGGGGCAACCGGTCGGCAGCCGGTCCGCGCTCGAAAAGGCACTCGCGTTCGCGCGTTACCACCGGCGCGGACGGGCGGCCGCGCAAGCGACCTTGGCACTCGTGGGCGGAGGCGGCCGCGGCGTCGCCGTCGATCTCGCCGACGCCGAACGAGCCGCACTGCTGCGCGCCGCGCTGGACGGCCTCGACGATGAAGACGTCGACCTGATCGTTCCGGTGCTCGGCGAGCTCGCACTCGCGCTGGTGCTCACCGACGCGAAGGAAGAACGCGACGCCCTCGCGCAACGGTGCCTGCGCGAAGCCCGGCGTTGGAACAATCCCGACGGGCTCGCCGTCGCCCTCCAGGCCCTTCGCATCACGCTCATGGGCCCAGCCGGCACGGTGGCGCGAGTTGCCGACGGCCGCGAGTCACTCGCGCTCCCAGCGCGCGAGGTGGCGTCGGAGCGCCGGCTCGCGGCGCTGCTCGGACTCGTCGAGGATCTGCTCGAGCTCGGCGATCGCGCAGGAGTGGACGAAGCGATCAAGAGCGCGCGCGAGCTCGCGGATCAACTCGCGCACCCGTACTGGTCGTGGGCGACGACGAGCTGGCGCGCGCTCATCACCATCATCGACGGCCACTTCGACGATGCCGAATCGCTCGCGTTCGAAGCGCTCGCGTACCAGGCGCCCGCCGAACATCCCGAGGCCGTCGCCGCGCTCGGCGTCAATCTCGTCGACATCCGGCTCTTCCAGGGTCGGTCCGGGGAGATGCTCGACCTCCTGCGCGTCGCCGCCGACGAGAACCCGCACATACCTACGTACCGCGCGGTGCTCGCGTTGTGCTGCTCGAAGTCGGGAGACCTCCCCGGAGCGCGCGCCGCGTACCAACAGCTGGCCGCGCGCGACTTCGAGCTTCCCGCCGACTCGAATTGGATGTTGGCGATCGCGGTGCTCGCCGACACCGCGGCGACGCTCGGCGACCTCGAGCACGCTCCGACCTTGATACGCCTCCTCGAGCCGTACCGGGAGCGACACGTCGTGCTCAACTGCTTCGGCGGAGGCGGCGCCTACTGGGGGCCGGTGGCACATCACCTCGGACGACTCGAGGCGCTACGCGGCAACCGGGAACGCGCGTGCGCGCTCCTCGAGTGCGCGATGGAGGCGTCGGAGGCGATGGGCGCGGTCGCATTCGCCGAGACCTCGAGGGAATCGCTGGCCGCCATCGCGGGCGGGAGAGGCCGGCGGTAGGCTTCCGTTCCCCGGGGAGTAGCGCAGTCCGGCAGCGCATGACGTTTGGGTCGTCAAGGTCGGGGGTTCAAATCCCCCCTCCCCGACTCACGAGTTGCACTCTCGTGCCGATGAGTGACGTCACCGGCACTGATCGGCACGAGGGTGGGCACGCGCTCCGACACCAAACCGAGTGCGAGGCAGAGGGGGCACGCCGCCTCGGCGAACGCGCTCGCACCCGCTCGTCGGCCGCGGCGAGCGATCCAGAACACTGCGGCCACGAGCACGAGCACCAAGAACAACGCGATGGCCGGGCCACGCGCGCCGTCGAGCGCGTCGCGCGCAGCAGGACCGAGGAAGTATCCGAGCAGGAGATGCAACTGCAGGAACACGCTCGCGCCGATCGCGAGCGCCGGAATGGCGCGCCGCGCGTTCAGTCCCGAGGCGCCCGCCGCGATCACGGTGACGGTGCGTACACCCGGCGTTGCTCGACCGATCACCAGCGCCGAACGTCCACGACGCTCGACCGTCGCGCTCGCGCGGTCGAGGCGCTCGGGCGTGAGGCCGATCCGCGCGCCGAGGCGCGTCAGGACCGCGTGACCGGGCCCGCGTGCGATCAGGAACAACGTCGCGGTGCCGACGAGCGCGACCACCTCGAGCGCGATCACGGCCGCCCACAACGGGAAGCGACCGTCGGCCACCCGCTCCCCGACCAGCAACATCACGAGATCCGCCGGCACGGGTATCGGGACACCCGCTTCCATCGGCAAGAGCAGCCCGAGCGCGGCCGGCACCCCCAACCCGGTGCCCGCGGCCCGAGTGGTTGCAGCCAAGATGCTCTTCGGTACGCGCGGCATGCGAGAAGGGACCTCCCGATCACCCTTCGTTCGCAACGGCGGTCGGTTTGGACGTATCGCCCTGGCGCGCGGGTACCGTTCCCTCCCGTTCGCGGGTGTAGCTCAATGGCTAGAGCACCAGCCTTCCAAGCTGGTGATGCGGGTTCGATTCCCGTCACCCGCTCTCGTGTGAACAGCCTGGTCAGGCGGGCTAAACGGGCTGCGACGTTGGCGCGCACGGCGGTCAGCATCGGCGTTTGTGCCCTCCACGTGCCCTAACGGGCGTGCCCATGACGGGCGCGCCCGTCCCACAACGATGGCACACGACGTCGAACCCACAAGCCGTCGGTCGGACCGATCCCACGCAGCGGACGGCGCTTGGATGCAGGTGACTACGAGGCGAGCAGCTGCTGGACGCGCTGGTGGGAGATACCGAGGACTTCCGCGGCGTCGCGACGGCTGAGGCCCATGTGTTCGAGCCGCTTCGCAGCCTTCGCAGTCACCGCGCCGGCAGCCCGGGCCGACACCGCGGCGTCGCGGCGCGCCTGGGTCACCTTCGTCGCGACATCCTCGAGCTCGGGCGGCCACTCGGACGCGATCTCCAAACCTTCCGGATCCCGGTCGAGCCACGCGGCCAGTGCTTCGCGAATGCGGATCTCGGACTGGCGCAGAGTCCGGCCGTAGGTAGCGCATCCGGGAATGCCCTTGATGTGGACGAGCCACGCGTCGCTCTCGAGGTCGCGCTCGTACACGGCGACGTGTTTCTTCGTTCTCGTCATCGCAGCCAACCCTCTCCGAGGCACGGGCTGAGTATCCGCTCGATTTTCCGCAGCGTTCCGGGCGGAAGGTCCTGCCCTCGGTGTACCGGGATCACCGTCTGACACCCTCCCGGGCATCGCACGATCGCGTGCGAGCCCCGCTGTCGGACCCGTTCACACCCGAGGCGCTCGACTCGGCGAAGAACCTCCCTACCAGTCAACTGTCTAACTTGTTAGACAGTTTAGCAGGCCCGGCTTCGATCAGATCGCTGAGTGCGGCTGCGATCACTTCGTCCCGCTCCCGTGTCGCGTGTTGGTAGCGAAGTGCAGCCTGCGAGGACGCATGGCCCATGCGATGCATCAACTCGCGCGTGCTCGCCCCTGTCGCCGCTGTGAGCGTGTTGCACGTGTGCCGCAGGTCGTGGAGCCGTAAGCCCTCGACGCCGACCGTCCTCGTCGCTTCCCTCCACATGGTCGACCAGTTCGCTCGGCGTAGCCGTGCGCCCTTGGCGCCAATGAAGACGAGCGAGTCGTCGTCGGGACCGACGTAGCAGTCGAGGTGGGCCTTGAGCTCAGGGACCAGAACGGCCGGGACTGCGAACGTGCGGCGGCCGGCCTCGCTCTTCGGCGGGCCGATCGACAACGAGCCGTCGTCGCGTTCGACGAGCGACCGGACGACGGTGAGCGTGCCGTCGTCGAGGTTGACGCAACCGCGAGTCAGCGCCGCGAGCTCACCGAACCGTAGGCCGGCGAACGCGGCCGTGAGCACGAGTACACGAAATCGGGAATCGACAGCATCGGCGAGGGCCGCGACCTGAGCGAGGGTCGCGACGGGCCGCTCAACACTGTGCTCGATCCCGGCACCGACAATGGCGCACGGATTCCGCGCGATGAGTCCGTCGGCGAGCGCGGTGTTGAGGATCGTGCGCAGGAGCCGGTAGCACTTGGCCGGGGTCAGCGAACCGCTACCGCTACGACGCACAAGATCCGCATTCCAGCGTCGGACCGTCGCCGGCGTGAGAGTGCCGAGCGAGTGATGACCGAGCGCCGGGATGATGTGGCGCTCGAGCAGACTCTCGTACAGATCAATCGTGCGCGGCCGCAGGTTCGGGCGCGCGCGTAACCATCCGCGCGCATAGACGTCGAGCGCCACTCGGGCGGCATCAGGATCGGTCCAAGTCCCGCGCGCGAGGTCGTTCTCGCTCGACGCGAGCCAGCGACTCGCCTCAGCTTTCGTCGCGAAGCTGCGGGGCGCACGGTGGCGGACACCGTCGGGAGACGTGTAGCGCGCCTGGTAACGCCCGGACGACAGCTTGCGGATCGTGCCGAACGTTCGGCGCCTGCTCATCGTTCGGCTCCCGTGCCGGTCGACGCAACGAGGCGCCTCAGCGGCGCGATCCGGAGCCGGGAGCCCGCGCGATCCGCGAGATCCGATCCACGTCGATCATAGACATCGGGTACGACAATCCACGTGCCGGAATCCGAGCTGCACTGATCCAGTCGGCAACATCGGCCGGATCGAAACGAACGAATCGGCCGACCTTGACGTACGGAATGCGACGCTCAGAGACCAGCCGCCGAACGTGCCGCTCCGTCACGCACAGCGGCTCGGCCACCGCCGCGATGTCCAACAGTTTCGGAATTTCTCCCACAACACCGAATGGCGCGCGCGAACCCCTAAATTAAACGAAACGGGCAGAGCCCGGGCGTGTATCGACGGCAGGATCGTCACGCCGGCCCGCGCGGGCCGGGGCCGCATCGCGGAACTCATCGTGCGTTCGGTTAGGAGCGAACTCGAACGCGGTTGTTCCGCAGGTACTCGGCCCCGGCTCTGGAGACCGAAACGAATCGGCCGCGTCCCGGCTCATGGTTGCACTCGATGAAGCCTCGGTCGTTGGCGTCTTCCCACACCGGAAGGCGGGGACACGACGTCCGCCAGGCATCGAGTACCTCGGAGTAGGGGCGCGGGCTGCACCCCAACCAATCAATGAGATCAAGTATCAGGCTGTCGAGGTCGTCAGTCATAAGGGTCCCGTGAATCATCGCAGGTCAGCCGAAGCGGAACTGGACGGGGGTCGCGCCTCCTCACAACGCGAGCCGCTGCGCCCCGCCGCGCGACTCCGACGTGGCCTACGCGCGCAGAGCCTGGCGTACTGGGATACCCCGGCGTCGTTGTTCTGAGATGTTGTTATGGGACAGGTCGACTGGCGAGATCTCCACCGTTGGGTCTCGCGAGGCACCGGTTGACTCACTCGCCACCGCGAGCGGTGCGATCTGGCGGTCAACCGCCAACCGCGAACAGCCGCCATTCGTCGGGCACGCCCTTGAGGGCACGCAGTCCGTGGTCGGACAGTGCGATGCCTGAGCCGGCGAGATGAAGTTTGACGGCTTCGGACACGAATACTTCGCTGGGACCGGCGAGATCACAGATCCGTTTCGCGATGCTGACGGTGAGGCCGATGACATCGTCGGGTCGGACCTCTACCTCGCCGACATGAACACCGGCCCGCACCTCCAAACCCATGCCCTTCGCGGCCGTGACGATCTCGATCGCAGCGCGCGCTGCACGTGTGGTTGCATCGAAGGTCGCGAGGAATCCGTCACCGATCGTCTTGACTTCCCGACCCCGATACCGCGCCAGTACGCCACGCACCATGGCGTCGTGGGCGTCGGTCAACGCAGTCCAGTTTCGGTGTCCTACGCGGGCAGACTGCTCAGTAGAGGAGACGATGTCGGTGAACAAGATCGTGGTGGTGACGACATCACCTTCGGGAGCTTGACGGGTGCCGGTCAGGAACTCCTCGACCTCGTCGAGCAGGCCGTTGGTGTCACCGACGAAGAACAAGTGATCGTCGCCCGGTAACTCCACGTAGATGGCGCCGGGAATGTGCTCGGCTAGATAGCGACCCGCCCCAACTTGGATGAAGCGGTCGCCGGCTCGATGCACGACGAGCGTGGGAACCGTCAGGATCGGCAGCAACGCACGCGTATCTCGAAGAAACTCGGAGTGCAACGACCCTGCGATGTGATCGACACCGTGGCCGAGCCGCTCGTTCCGTGAGGCCCACGCACGGAACGCTTCGTCGCCGACTTTGCTGGGAGCAATGACCTCCAACGCTGCGCCTGTGCCCCACACGTGTGTCGCGGCCGCGGTGAACCGGGCGACGACTTCGGGGGGAAACCCCCACGGGTAGCCGGGTTCCCGCATGTAGTAGGCGTAGGTATTGATGAGAACCAGCGCCGAAACCCGCTCCGGATGTGTGACCGCATAGCGGATGATGTCCGGACCGTCGCCGACGAGTACGACGCGCTCGCATCGGGCCGCGTCGAGAACCGCGGTCAGGTCGCCATCAACAATCTCTTCGACTACGCGGTCTGAGATGTTGCCGCCCGAGGCTCCATTGCCTCTGCCCTCCCACCACACCGCACGGCTGAACTTACCGAGACGCCTCGCAAAGCGGACGAACCCCGGCTCATCCCAGTACAGGTCGATGAGGAAGCCCGACGTGGGCGAGAACACGAGGTCCGGTGGCCCATCGCCGTTCACCTGATACGAGATGCTCACCCCATCCGGTGCCGTCGCATAGCTCGTAACCGGCCGCTCGTCCACGCCGCTCCCTTCGCCGGCCATCAGTCTGTCGCACGCACTCTCAGAGGTGCTTGTCGGCAGAGAAACCGGCAGCATCCGTCAGCATTCGACCTCGACGGTGCCCTCGAGACACCTGATCGTGACATCGCCACACAGCCGGCGATCGGGGACACAAGCGGCGTCGTCCTGGGGCAGGTGTCTGGGATACGCGTCGCGTCGTCGAGTTCGCTGTCGGCCCGCGAACCGGACGGACCGGCGAAGGAACTAAATGCAGATCTGGTCGGCGCTCCGGACGTCGTGGACGATGCGGTCTCGATGAAACTCGCCACTTGTCGCCGCGGCGCGCCAAGGCCGTGCTTTGCGCAGGGCAACCTCGAACGCAGGATCGTCTCGATTCATGTCTCCCGATGCAGTGCCCTGGCTGGCGGACACCGTGCTCACGACGTGGCCGTTTGGATCGATGACCGATGAGGCCGTGAGGTCGGCTCCTTCCGTTGGTACTGACAGTCCGATCCAGACGTTATGGATCGCGGCGTGTGCCAGCGCCTTCGTGCGGAACATGTCATCCGCCGCCATCGGATAGGCCGAGAGCAGCACGCAATCAACACCGAGACGGCCGTACTCCATGAACAACGCGGGGAAGTTGACCTCGATGCAGATGAGGCAACCGAAACGGAAGCCGTCAACGTCGAACACCAGGGGTGCAGTACCGGGTGAGTAGAAGCTGGCCGTCTCGGTCGCAGAGCACATCCGCTTGTCGTAACGGGCCACCACCTGACCTTCGTCCGAGATGATGTACAGGCTGTTGTGCGGCCGATTCGGACGGCTGAGGGGATGAGCGGATCCGAGTACTACCCATGTGTGCAGCTCCGCCGCCAGTTCGGCAACGGATAGCAGTTCGTCGCGGACAGTCGACCAGTTCACATCCGACCAGTCCTGGATCTGGTGCTTCGCGTATCCCGACAACGTCCCTTCGGGAAACAGAACCAGGCGAGCACCACCCAGGGCGGCGTCGCGCATTAGGGCTCGTACGCACTCGCCGTTACTGCGCGCATCACCTGTGATCTGCATCTGGGCGACGGCAATCCGCAGGCAGCAGCTTGGCGACTCCATCCGACGACAGTACAGACGAGTCGCTGTCCCGACTTCGCGTAGTCCCAACTGGAGGCGCGGGATCATCCCTACTTTGGGCCCGAAATACGCCGACTGCACCGCCAGCGGGACTACGACGAGGTTTGGCTGGCCCACGAAGCCAAACAGATCCGAGCAGAACGCGCGCCATAACGCGCATCAAACACGGCAGACCGGCCATCCCCGAAGTGCCGTTATGCCGCGCCGCGCGAACGGAGACGCGCGACGGTCAACGTGCTCGTACGACGAAATGTCGCAAGAGATCTCGTGCCCACTGCGTGCCCTAACGAACGGGAAACAGCGGTCGCGGGCGGTATCGAGCGGTCAACGAAATGCCGTTTGACCTGCGGAAACACGCAAACACCGACGTCGGCGAAACGCCTCGCCTGACCTTCCAAGCTGGTGATGCGGGTTCGATTCCCGTCACCCGCTCTCCTAAAGGCCCAGGTCAACGCCTTGCTCGTTGACCTGGGCCTCTTCAATGTCTGATTCCATCGCGCGTCCATCGCGCGGGACGGCGATGGACGCGGGGGGAGGGTTCCGGACCGCGGCGAACACGTCGTCGAGGCGCGCCGCGATCTCGCGGTCTCGACTTTCGGCGGCGTGCTGGTAGCGCAGCGCGGCGCTCGGCGATGCGTGCCCGAGCCGGGCCATGAGCTCCTTGGTGGATGCGCCGGTCCACGCGGCGAGCGTCGCTCCGGCGTGGCGCAGGTCGTGGATCGTTGCGTGCTCGAGTCCGACCGCGGCTCGGGCCGGTCTCCAGGCCTTGTAGAGCGCATCCTTGTGGAGCGGCTGGCCGCTCGGGTCGGTGAACACGAGTGCGTCGTCGTCGACGCCTGTGTATTGGTCGAGATGCGCGTTGAGTGCCTCGACAGTGATCGTGGGCAACACGACGGTCCGCTTGCCGGCGGCCGACTTCGGCGGGCCGACGATGCACTCACCCGACATGAGGTGGGTTGCCTGTTCCTCGATGCGCACGATGGCGGTTGCGGTGTCGACGTTGTTGCGCCGAAGGCCGAGGAGTTCGCCGAGCCTGAGGCCGCCGGTCCCGGCGAGGAGCACGAGCGCCCGGTCGTCCGGCAACACGAACCGAGGTGTTGCACGTGGCTCCACACGCACAGCATGCCATTCCGATCGCGCCGGTGCGGCTATGAGCGATCGGCAGTTCTGGACGGGGTCGAGTGACGTCTTCGCGGAGCCGGCGGGCATATCGCGGGTCCGTCGGCCGTGACCGCGGCTCGCGACCGTCTATCGCGCGGCTCTCGACATGAACACGACGGGCGGGCATGTTCCGGATTGCGCATCGCCAGTGACCGCGAACCCGTGCCGCTCGTAGAAGGAGACGGTTCGCGGGTTCGGGGTTTCCAGGTAGGCGGGAAGATGGCTCGCGTCGACAACGCCGAGGCAGTACTCCATCAGCGCGCCGCCGAGGCCTCGTCCCTGAAGCGCGGCATCGACACCAAACCAGGGCAGGTACCAGTGCGGGTGCGTCGGATGCGCGGCGTCCATCTGTTCGAGGACGGAGAACATGTCGTCGTGCTGTGCCGGGGCGACACTTTCAGTGAGCACGGTGGTGATGGCATCGCCGTCCGGTTCTGTGCCTGGCGGTAACCACAGCGCTACCGCGCAGAACTCGCCGAGACTCCAGACCGTTTCTTCATCGAAGGCCCTGCCCCCAAACGCCGCGAGGAACTCCGGGAAGTGCGTCAAATATTGCTGCAACTCCGGGTAGAGCCACCGCTCGACGGGGTCCTCCGTGAACGCCGAGACAAGCGTGGCGAACGCCCTCACCGACTCGCTTCGGTTCACGGGCGCAACTGACTTCGGCTCCGTACGCTCCATTGCGGTGCTCCGTTCTCATGCGCCCGGTCGCGCCGAGGCGGCGAGGGACGCACACAGATTGCTCTGGCTTGTTATGGCGAGCCCGGAAGCCGCACAGAACGCGCGTCGTAGTGTCCCATATCGCGCGTCCCACAACGACGGCCGCCCCTATCCCAGATCGCCGGATATATGCGGGCGCCGGAGTGGCTCAGACTTCCGCGGCGAGGATGGTCCATTCGTCGGGGACACCTTTGAGTGTGTGGCGGCCGCGGTCGGTGAACTGCGCCGAAGGGAGCGGTAGTGGAACACTCCGGTCTCGTGAGCTATCCCACTCCCGACGGCGGCACCTGGGACCGTGCAGTTCCATGAGCTCGACGCTTGAGCATCTTCGCGCGCTTGCCGTGAGCGGTTCCTTGGGGCGCAAGACGACACTTCGAAAGGTCGTCGACCGGCTCGGTTTCGTTCAGTACGACCCAGTCCGCCGGCCGGCCCGCGCGCAGGACCTCATCCTCCACCAACGCGTTGCCGGCTACCGGGCTGGCGACCTCGACCGGCGATACCAGGAGCTGGGCCTCGACGAGGACCATCTCCACGTCTACGGCGCCATGCCCGCGAGCGTCTCACGCCTCCTTCATCCTCGTCTCACGAGATCGAACGCCAAATACGAACCGTCAGGCCTCTGCGCTGACGTGTTTGCGATGGTCGTCGAGCGGGGCCCGACCCACCCGAGCGACCTGACGCAACGATTCGGTCGTGTGAGCGCCGCGAACGACTGGGGCGGCCGTTCAGCTGCCACCACCAGGGCACTCGAGGAGCTTCACTTCTACGGCTTGCTCCGTGTCCTGCACCGGGACAACGGCACCAAGGTCTACGAACCAGCAGCACACGAGCCGCAACACCACTCAGCACGCGAGCGGGTGCGGCTCGTCGCACTCCTCATCGGGCGCGCGCTCGCACCCATATCCGAAGGAAGTCTCCGATCCACCGTCGCTCAGTACTGCCACAACTCGCGTGTTGCGCAGTCCGGTCGCGAGGCTGTCGATCAACTGATCCATGACGACATGCTGAGAGTTCGGGTCGTCGATGGTGTTCGCTACTTGTCGCCTCCCGGGTTCCGCATCCGCGGCGCAGAGCAACCCAGAGAGGTTCGGTTCGTTGCCCCGTTCGATCCGATCGTTTGGGATCGACAGCGTTTCGAGCATCTCTGGGGATGGCAGTATCGGTTCGAGGCCTACATGCCCGCGGCGAAGCGGCGGTTCGGCTACTACGCGCTTCCCCTGTTCTGGGGACACGACGCGATTGGTTGGGTGAACTGTGAGCGAACGGCAGCCGGTTCGCTCGCCGTGTCTCGAAACTTCATTGACGGCTTCGCCCCAACGCGGCTTTTTAAAGGGGCGTTCGACGTCGAGGTCAGCAGAATGGAATCGATGCTCGACACGATGACGAGAGGCAAAGTTGCGCGGTAGCGCCCTCGAGACCGACCGCACGTGAGCGCGCGGCCGTGCGTTGTTACTCGGAGCGGAGGAGGAGAGCGGTGGGGGTGCGGGCGGCCTGAAGTCCGGGGATGGCGGCAACCAGATTGGCGAGGACGAGCGCGCCCGCGGCCACGAGGAGGACGGTATCGGCGAGGGCCTGCTCGATTGAACAGCTCGGTATCGTGCGCAGGTTGCGCGCGCTCGAGATCTCCAGGGCGCAGTCGACGAGGTGAGGCGAAGGTGCAGGCATCGGAAGTTTCACGTGCGGTGGCGGCGGCCATGTCGACCGCCGCCGCGCTTGACCTGACCGCCGACGAAGCGATCGTGCTTCACAACTCGAACAAGCTCGCGCTGCGCCTGCTGCCTTGTGAGGTCCTTGCCCGAGTCGCACCTGCGGCGCAACAGGTCGCACAGTTCGAGGTCGAACTCGCCCAACTGCTCGCCGAGTCCGAGAGCCCAGTGGGCGCGCTGGAGCCTCGAGTGGAACCGCTCGTCTACGAGCGTGACGGCTTCGTGGTCACGCTGTGGACCTACTACGAGTCGGTGACACCTCGAGAGCCGGTTCCAGCCGACTACGCGAATGCGCTCGCCCGGCTGCATGCCGGCATGCGCACGCTCGATTTCACGACGCCGCACTTCACCGATCGGGTCGCGGAGGCTCAACAACTCGTGGCGAGCCGCGACCACACACCCAAGCTCGCCGACGCGGACCGGGACCTGCTCGGCAACGCGCTTCGAAGCCTGAGAAAAGCGATCGGCCATCGCGGCGCCGCCGAGCAGCTGCTGCACGGCGAGCCGCACCCGGGCAACGTGCTCAACACGAAGGACGGCCTGCTGTTCATAGACCTCGAGACGTGTTGCCGTGGGCCTGTCGAATTCGATCTTGCCCATGTGCCGGAAGAGGTCAGCGAGCGCTATGCGAACGCTGATCCGGAGCTGCTCGGCGAGTGCCGGGGCCTCGTTCTTGCGATGGTCGCAGCGTGGCGCTGGGACCGGGGCGACCAATTCCCGAACGGTCGACGAGCCGGGCGAGAACTCCTCAGCGCCCTTCGCGACGGTCCACCGTGGCCGGCGCTCGACGCCGTGATGCGCGCCGACTAGGTGCGACCCTGCGCGCGATGTGAGAGCGGCGCTTCGGTGACGCTGCTGATCGCGGGAGAGACAAGCTCGACGAGATCAGCCTTCGGCGGGCTTGTCGAACAACAGGATCTCCTCCTCGTCGGGAGGTTGAAACATCGTTGCCCACCTTTCGAAGTGAGCCCGTGTCATCGGCGAGGCCGTCCATTCGCCCGACGCATTGCGACGTTCGGCTCGCTCGATCAATTCCTCCAGGGGCGCATCGAGGTAATGCAGTTCGACTCCCACCCCCAGAGCTCGCGCCCCGAGTCGTTTCTCGTCCCGTTCGACTCGCGCCCAGTGGCCCCACTCCAGAATCACGCTCTGGCCCCGGGCGAGGAGATCCTGGGAAAGAACCCACAGCTGATGTTCGAGACGCACCCGGAACTCTTCATCCCACAAATCGGCGCCGAGTTGAGTCGCCCACCCGTCCTTGTCCAACCTGATGGCGGGGATTTCGGGTGCGAGCTGACGAGCGAGTGTCGACTTGCCCGAGGCCGGGAGCCCACAGATCAGCACGAGCCGCGTCGACGACCTCGCCATGCACGATTTCTAACATGAGCGCCTCCGGCGCATCAGAGATCGCGCGACGCCCGCAGAGCAATTCGGTTCGCGCCCGTGCCCCGTCGACCAAACTGAGTGGATGCAACGTCACCGCGCCGGCGCACGCGCGCTGCGTCGGGCATGCGCCCCGGTCAGTTGGCGTCAATGAGGATGCCGGACCGTTGCGTGGCGGAACTGCGGGAGCGGGGCTATCTGGTGTTCGAGGGCTTCCTCGGGACCGACGAGTTGGCGGCAGCCCAGGAAGCTCTCTGGCTGCACTACCCGCGGCCCGAGGAGTACTTCGCCGACCCGGCTGCTCACGCCGGGCTGGTGACGAGCCAGTTCTCCGGCATCATCAACGGGCCTTGGCGATCTTGGGACCTGAACCGCCTGGCCTTTCATCCCGACCTCCTCGACCTGGCGGAGCGTTTCCTGGGCTCGGCCGACCTGCGTCTCTACGACGCGGAGTTGTGGGCCAAGTACGCCGGGACGGTCGACTACGAACAGAACCACCACCGTGACTTCGGCAACCACAGTCTCGTCGTTCCCAAGCGGGCCGACCCGGCCCCGCAGATCACGAGCATGATCCTTCTCTCCGACGTCGGCGACGAAGACGGCCCGACCAAGGTCGTCCCGCTGTCCGTCGGAGAAAGAGTCCCCTACTGGCCGAACACGCTCAATGAGGGGACCGGCGCCTATGTGGCGAACTATCTCCCGGCCGGGGCCTTCGCCGACGAAGAGTTGTCGGTAACCGGAGCGGCAGGGACGCTGTTCACCTACCGGACCGACACCCTGCACCGTGGATCGCGCATGACGGCAGAGCGCTCGGCCCGGTTCACCCTGTCCGCGCAATACGACGTGTGGGCACCGCGCTGGACCGGCAGGGTCGCCTGGGCCGAGCGCGCGCTCGATTCCAACTGGCGAGAGCTCATCGAGCGCGCGACTCCCCGGGAGCGGTCGGTGTTCGGGTTCCCGGCTCCGGGCGACGCGTACTGGGACGAGCAGACGATGGCCGACACCCAAGCGCGCTACCCCCGGGCCGACCTCACGCCTTACCGCTGAGAGGCTGGCCGAGGTCGCGATCGCGCTGCGTGATGCCGGGCACTGGGCCGCGGTGGTCGACGATCGTTGGCGCCTGGTGTACGTGACCGACGAAATGCGCCTCACCTTCGGTGGCCACAAGGAACTCGCAGCGTTCGCGATCGGGAAGCACTACTTCGGGCCCGACTGGGAACAGGGCAGCCAGCAGTGGCGCTCCGGTCCCAACAGCATGCGTCCGGGATTCGCGGTGCTCGGTGGCCTGATGCTCGCCGACACCCCGGGCGGCCGGGACGCGCTGCGAGCACTCGTCGACCCGTCGCTGCACGACCTGGTTGACGCGTTGTCGCCGGACGATCGGACAATGGTGTCGTTCAACTCCGCGGGAGCGAGCATCGGCGGGAACATCGGTGCTTCTGCCGTTCTCTTCACGCGGGTTTACGACGCGACCGGACGCCGCGCCGGGGGTGCGATCATCGCGAAGCCCGCGGCCGGCATGTCGACGATCGCCACCTTGACGGCATTCGCCGATCCCCGGCACCTCGAGCGCATGCAGCGCGTCATCCAAGCCGGGCGCCGGCCGGCTGCGCTCCTCTTTGCCGATCTCGATGGTTCCACTCCGCTGGCGAAACGCCTGCCGACCGCCAGCTACTTCGCGCTCGCCCGCCGGCTCGTGCGCGCCGCCGATCAATGTGTGATCGACGCCGAGGGCCTGGTCGGGCGCCACGTCGGCGACGGCGTCGTCGGGTTCTTTCTCTCCGAGACCGCAGGTTCGGACTCCGCCGCGGCCCGGGCCTGCATCACCGCGGCTCGCGCCCTGCGCGTCGCGGTGCGCGAGGTCGCGGCTCGGAGCGAACTGTCACCTGACGACGTGGCGTTGCGGTTCGGTTTGCACTGGGGCGCCACGCTCTACGTCGGCAACATCTCCAGCGCAGGGCGTACAGAGGTCACTGCGCTCGGCGACGAAGCCAACGAAGCCGCGCGCATCGAGGCCTGCGCGAGCGGCGGACGGGCGCTCGCCTCGAAATCGCTCATCGAACGCCTCGACGCGCATGACGCCGCCGCGCTCGGAATCGATCCCACCCGCATGGGCTACACCCTGCTCGCCGACTTGGCGACCGCGACGGAGAAGGCTCGGCGCGACGCCCCGGCGATCGCCGTGTGCGATCTCGTCGATTAGCCGCAGGCTTCCGCGCGCGTGGCGCCTTCGTCGACCTATCGCTGCGATCGGTTGTCCGGCGTGGCGTCAGGAACCGCGTACGACGCCGGCGTCTTGCAGAAGGTGCAATACGTCGTCCCGACCCGAGGGCTGCGCTCATCTCCGAGGTGCGTGTCCGAGGCGAGGCGTGCGCTACGCGCCCACGGAGGAAGGTACACGCCGTCGGGAGCACCGCAGGCCGTGCATCGTCGGAACATCGACGACTGGCTGTCGGACGCTTCGTGCGCGGCGGACATCGGCCGAAGAATAGATCGCCGGACCGCCTTTCGGCTCGGACCGAACCGGCCACGGCCGCGCCATGGTGGCGACGGGTCGTGCTCTAGAAGGTCCGGCCGACGATGTTGGTGGTGTCGAAGTACTGGGCTGTGTAGTCGATGACCCGATCGGGATCGAACGCTTTACACGTATAAATGTCGACCGAGAAGAACAACAGAGGTTGCTCCCACGCGTAGAAGTGCGCGCCCGAGGTTTCCCAGTGGGTCCATCCGGCCCATCCGTAGCGTTCCGAGCGGTGGGTGACGGGCCGGGTGAGCGTCCGCATGGCGCAGACAGTCGCGAGTCGGTTCAGGTATTGGCGGATCTGAAGGGCCCCGATGGGCTGATCGCAGGTCCCTTCGACAACGAGGCGTTGGCGCAGGATCTGGGGTGCGAGGTCCCGCCAGTGGTACCACTCGCGGTGGTCGTCGATGCTGCGCGGTTGGCGAGGCGGGTCGGGATCGACGCGGGAGATGCTCCGTAGCACCGCGACCGGTTCGGGACTCCGGGACTCGAGGCGTCGAGACTGTGCACGGCGGCCGAGCGGGGGCTGGAACGATGGTGTTGTCATGGTTAATGTCACACGTCAGCGGAGTAAGGCAGGGGCCACAAAGAAGCGGAGCCTTTCGCGGTTGGCCTTTTTACGGTTGGTCGGCTGGGAAGCACAGGACTCCCAGCCGACCACACTCCTTCGCCTTTCGTTGGACGCCTCATTCGTGCGTCGGTGACCGGGGGAACAAGAGCGGTCGCTCGGGGGCCACCGCCGGAAATCGGCGACTGAGCGCATCATGCGGCCCCGGAGGTTCCTGAACTATTGGTCACCCTGACAGGTCGCAGAAAGTGCGGGGCCGAGCGCGCTACGTGGATCGACCGAGCCCGACGTTGGCACGTTCGGATCGAATCGCCCACAATGAGGAATCGTGAGGCGCCGCGAGCGGACCCCGAATCTCATCGGGCGTGAGTCCGCGCTCTCGGCCCTCGGCGAGGCGCTGGGTGGCGTGGCCGCCGCCGGTTCGGTCGTGCTGGTTCGCGGGGAAGTGGGTATCGGGAAGACCCGCTTGCTCGAGGAGTTCGCGGCCCGGGTCGCCGAGGAGGCGCATGTCGTCCGGGGCGGTTGCGTCGAGGGCGTCTCGTATGCGCCGTGGACCGAGGCGCTGCGCCGGCTGCTGAGCACCGCCGACGTCGTCGCGGCCGACGAACTGCCGCGGCGGGTCCGGTCCCAGATCGCGCGTCTGCTCCCGCACCTGTCCCTGGACGAGGTCGATACCGCGGACCTCGATGAGTCCGGCGGCCAGCACCTGCTGTTCGAGGCGGTCGTCGAGCTCCTGACACATGTCTCGTCGCGTACGCGATTGATCCTCGTGGTCGACGACCTGCACTGGGTCGATCCCGCGAGCAGCGAGCTGATCCGCTACGTCGCCAACAATCTCGGCCGGGCGTCGGTCTTGCTCGTTGTCACGTACCGAGCCGAGGACGCGGCCGCCGAGCGCGACCTGATCGGCCAACTCGCGCGGCTCGCGACTCGCCAAATCGCACTCACACCGCTCCCGGAAGACTCGACCGCCGAGATGGCCGAGATCCTGCTCGGCCCGGACGCGAGCCCTGCCGACATTCGGCGCATCGCGCACGACGCCGATGGGAATCCTTTGTTCGTCGAGGAGCTCGTGGCCGCGCTCGGTACCACCGGCGTTCCGCAGACCGTTCGTGACCTGATGCTGGCGCGCTTCAATCTGCTCGATGAAGCCAGTCGCCACCTCGTGCAGACGGCCGCGGTCATCGGCGCCACCGCGCCGCAAGCGTGGCTCGCGGCCGCCGCCGGGCTCGATGACAACGCGACGCGCGGGGCCGCGCGCGCGGCGGTCGACCGTGGCTTGCTGATCGCAGGGAGCGACCGCGCGAGCTACCACTTCCGACACGCGTTGTTGCGCCAGGCCGTGCTCGACGAACTGCTTCCCGACGAGCGCGTCGCGCTGCACGCCGCGATCGCCGCCGCGCTCACGGCTCGCCCGGCCCTCGCAGTCGGTATCGACCGCATCGCTGAGCTCGCGCGGCATTGGAATGCCGCGGGCGACGCGCCCTCGGCGCTGCGGTGGCTCGTCACTGCTGCGGAGCAAGCGGAGCAGAACTTTGCGTTCGACGCCGCGTTCGACGACTACGAACGCGCGTTGGGCTGGTGGGAATCAGTTGACGACGCGCCCGCGGTCGCCGGCATCGATCACGCGGCATTGCTGCTCGACGCGGCCGACGCCGCGGGCCTTGCCGGTCACATCGGGCGCGCCGCGGATCTCGCCCGGTCGGGTCTCGACGAGGCCTACGCGCTCGACGCAAGCCGGGGCGCCGAAGCGGCCGGCCGCGTGTACCCGCTGCTGTGGGAGGCCGATCGCGCGGCCGAGCTGTTCGAGTTCTCGACGACAACCTTGATGCCGGTCCTGGATCGCGTCGACCCCGTCGCGCGAGCGCGGTTCCTCGTGAGCCGCGTCGAGCATCTCGTCGCGTACGGCACGCCGGCCGAGGTCCGCGAGCCGGCCGCGCAGATGATGGCCGCGCTGCGAGGGATCAGCGATCCGGTGCTCGAAGCGCGGGCATATCTCGTGAGCGCGTGGTGTTACGAGGCGTACGGCGACTTCGAGCAAGTCGAGGCCGAATACGAACGGGCGGCGGAGATCGCCCGGAACGCGGACGCACAGTCGATGCTCGCGCTCGTGCTCTACAACCACGCCGCGTTCAAGACCGATGTTCCGGATCTCCCGGGTTCCGTGACGCTCCTCGACGAGGTTGACGCGCTGGTCGAGCGTTTCGGACTGCGGCGCTACCTCGTGGTGAGTCGGTGTCAACGCTCGCTGGCACTGTGCCTGCAAGGCGACCTCGCAGGAGCCGCGGCCGCGATGGCATCGATCGACGATCTGTTCACCGAGGGATTCGATGCGTGGGCGCGCGCGACGGGTCGCGCCTACGTCGACTACACCGCGGGGAATTCCGACGCCGTGCTCAGAGGTCTGCGGCCCGACGCGGTGGGTGCCGCCGCGCCCAAGGACTCCGACCTCGTCATCGAGACCGAGATGCTGCGCGCCGATGCCCTCGCCTGGAACGGCGATATCGCGGGCGCCCGGCGCGCCGTCGACAGGGGTGAAGCTGCGGTCGCGGCCGAGCACTATCGCGAGATGTTCTGGCACGGTCGCCTCGCGATGGTCGGCGCGCGCGTCGAGGCGGATAGCGCCGTCGCGGCGATGGCGAGTCAGTCGATCAATGCGATCGAGCACGCGGGAGCGCGCGCGGCCGAGATCGTTACCGCGTGGGAGACCGCCGTCGCGCAGCTCGGCCGGTCGAGTCCCCTCCTCGACGCATACACGCTGGGGATCGATGCCGAGGTCGGCCGCTCTCGGCGAGAGGAGGCCGTCGCCCGCGCACACCGCGCCGCCGAAGCTTTCGCAACGATCGGGCTCCCCTACTACGCGACATACTTCCGCTGGCGGGAGGCGGAGGCGATGTTGGACGCCGGTGACCATCCGTTGGCGGCGGAGCTCCTGAAGCGAGCCCGGGCCGCGGCGACGACCCACGGCTTCGCGGGTCTCGAGACCGCCATCGTGGCGCTGGCTCGCACCCATCAGCTGCGGCTCGGCCCGGCGCGCACGACGATCGACGGCGACGAGGCGCTCTCGGTTCGTGAGCTCGAAGTGCTGCGTCTGGTGGCGATCGGCAAGAGCAACCCGGACATCGCCGAGACCCTCTTCATCAGCCGCCGCACCGCGGCCGCGCACGTGTCGAACATCCTGCGGAAGCTGGACGCGACATCGCGCGTCGAAGCCGTCTCCGAGGCTCATCGACGCGCGATCGTCTAGCGGTCGGTCGGCGCGGCCGTCAGGGCCGCGTCGCCCTCAGTGGAACTTGCGGGGTGCTCCGGTGGCCATCGCGAGAGCGGTGAGGGTGCCGACGGCAGTGGCGATGCGAACGAGGCGAGTCTTCATTTCGGATTTCCCCTCCTTGGCGCGGTGCGCGCGGTGTGTGACCAGGACTACGGCATTCGGGCGCCCGAATCTGAAGCGCCCGTGCCCGATTTCTCAACAGGGAGTGACCGTCCGGGCCGATACAAACCCAACTCACCGGGATCTGAGTCCGCAGGTCAGGGGAGGTCCGCCCGTGTTGCTGCTCGCCGCCGTCATTCTCAGCGTCGTCACGGTGCGCCCCGCCGGCGGGAGCTTCTCGGGCCTGGGCCGGGCGCGTCTGCGGTACGCCCCGGCGATCTTCGGCGCCCTCGCCCTCCAGATCGCGATCATCTCCGTGGTCCCGGGCGGGAGCCCGGGGCTCCATCGGGTCCTCTACATCGGGTCGTACGCGCTCGCGGCGGTCTTCGTGGTCGCGAACCGGCGCCTCGTCGGAATGCGAATGCTCGCGCTGGGCGCGACGCTCAACCTGATCGCGATCCTTGCGAACAACGGCGTCATGCCCGCGTCGCGGAGTGCCCTGCGCACAGCAGGAATGCTCACCAACTCGACCGTCTTCTTGAACTCAGCCGCGGTGACGCACGCGCGCCTGCTCTTCCTCGGCGACATCTTCCCCGTGCCGCACGCGGTCCCGTTTGCGAACGTGTACAGCGTGGGTGACGTCTGCATCGCGATCGGCGTCGCGATCGCTGTACACGGTCTCGCCGGATCCCGCCTCGTGCCGCGCCGGTGTCGAGCGGCGGCCGAGGTTGCTTCCCGGGGTTCCGACGCGGTCGTCCCGGCCTGACCTTCCAAGCTGGTGACGCAAACTTCGTCGGACCGACGCGCGAGGAGAGACGCCGCCGGTAGCGGACGTCGGGGGGCTGTTCACCGTTGCAGATGCCCTCGTTGGTCCACCCGAGGTGGGCATAGCAGCCGTGTGCCCGGTTCGCCGGAGCCTCCGGGGTCCACAGGGTCGCCTCTTCGTATCCATCGCCGGCGAGGCGCGCACTCGCCGACTCGACCAGCAACTTCCCGCCGCCATGACCTTGGTGCCGCGGATGGACGTACAAGCGCATGATGTGCCCGACGCGCCGCAATTCGTCGTCGGTGTCCTGGGTCGGTCCGAACTCGCAGAACCCGACGACATCCTGATCTTGGATCAGCACCACGACGCCGCCGCCAGTCCCTGTCCGCAGCTCGCCGTGCTCGGCCCAGTCGCGCCCTCTGGCTTTCGCGATCCGCTCGCGGGCCAACGCATCGGGTACCAGGCCGACGTAGGTGTCGGCCCATGTCTCGGCGTGGATCCGCGACAACGCGGCCGCATCCCCAGGTGTGGCCGGCCGTGCCTCCATGGCGGTCACATTCGCACAGACCACAACGGCACGATCTCGTTCAGTGCCGGATCAGGCCGCCGCGCTGACCTCGCAGTGCTGTGGCCTCGCCCAGCGGGCCGCGAAGTACCGTTCGGGCGATGACTCGTTTGCCACTCCGCGCCGGGCCGCTGCTTTCGAGATGGGCGGCGATTGGCGCGGTTTCGGCGGGCCTGCCGGGAGGCGTCGTGGGGCTCGTAGTGGGCCTCCTGGTTCACCCGCCCACTGCGTGGTTTGCGATCTTCGAAGTTGGAATACCCGCGTCGATCCTTGGTGGACTCGTCGGACTTGCGATTGGGGCGATCGCGTACGGCGTCCGCCGGGGATTCGGCACGGCGAGCACCTCGACCAGGGCTGCCGGTACGGCTTGATTGTGCGGTGCTCGTGCTCCAAGACTGGGAGCATGTCTGCACGAGACGTCGACGAGTACCTGGCGGCACTCGACGAGCCCAAACGCGGGACCCTCGGGCGGTTGCGCGACACAATCCTCGAGCTTGCGCCCGAGGCCGAACAGTGCATCAGCTACGGCATGCCTGCCTTCCGGCTGGACGGCAAGGTGATTGCCGGCTTCGCCGCGTTCAAGAACCACCTCAGCTACTTCCCGCACAGCGGGTCGGTGCTTCCCGAACTGGCGGACGACCTCGCTGCGTACACCACCTCGAAGGGAGCCTTGCAGTTCGCGGTCGACAAGCCCTTACCCAAGGCGCTGGTCAAGAAGCTCATCGCGGTGAGGCGGCGGCAGCTCCGGAAGCCCTAGGCACCGAGCGATCCCCTTCACCGAGGGCGGCGTCGTTCAGCCCGACGAAGGACGGGTGGTCGCGTCACACGACGACGAGTACGCGAGAAGGAGCACGCGGCATGAACGATGGCGAGTCGCATCCCGGCCTGGCCGCCACACCTGGTTATCGGTACGCGGACAAGGTGGCCGACCACCTGTTCGTTGCCGGTCAGGTCCCGCACGACACCGACGCGAATCTGGTCGGCATCGAGGACGCAAAGGCCCAAGCGCGCCAGTGCCTGCACAACTTGTTCACGCTCGTCAACGATCACGGCTTCACCCCCGACGACATCCACCACCTCACCGTGTACGTCGTCGGTGAACGCCAGAATCTGGTCGACGCCTGGGACGGCGTATACGCGTGGTTCCATGGGAACGTTCCACCCGCAACGCTGCTCGGCGTCGCCCGCCTCGGATACGAACAGCAAATCGTCGAGGTCGACGCAACCATCATGCGTTCGGCTGCGGTCCCGTAAACGTCCGGTCAGCGTGCGCGTCTCGTCGGTAAGGTTCGCAACCGATGCTCGTACCGGAGCTGGACGTCACCGCGCTCGCCCCGTCATTGCGTTTCTACGCCGAGGTGCTCGAGTTCCGGACATTGTTCGAGCGGTCTGCTGAGCGGTTCGCGTATCTCGAGCGCGACGGCGTCGAACTGATGATCCAGGAAGCTGCCGGACCGGGGCGCCGGTTCCGCACCGCTCCGCTCGAGCTCCCGTGCGGTCGCGGCGTCAACTTCCAGCTCCGCGTCGATGACGTCGATGCGGTGCACGCCCGAGCCGTTGCGGCCGGTGTCAACATCGTCGTGCCGATCGAGGAGCGCTGGTACCGCGTTGACGTCGCCGAGCGCGGCGGCCGCTGGCAGACGAAAGGACCAACCGAGGCCGGCAACCATCAGTTCGTTCTCGCTGATCCCGATGGCTATCTGTGGCGGCCGTTCCGCGATCTCGGCACGCGACCCGCCGCGCATTGAGCCGGCGCGACGCCGTGTTCACGAGGTCTCGAGGAACAGCTCGATGGCGGGGCCGCGTGTGTCGAGCTCACGTATTCGTGCGAGGTCGGCCTTGTGGGCCGCGAGCCATGCTTGCGGATCGGCATTCGGGCCGATGAGACCGTGGTGTGCCTCGGCGTCGAATGTGGTGTGGTATGCACGTTCTCCGGCGGAGAGCGGGTCGTAGCGCGCGAGGACGCGATATGCCGGGTTCTTGCGATACGAGTCGATCGTGTCGTCGACGGCCACGACGACGATGCTGCGTGCCGCTGCGTCGGAGCTCGTGTGCGCACTCCCCACGGCGCCGGTGGACTGGTCGGGCAGGCGTGCGTCGACGCCGGCGTGGATCGCGATGAGGAGAATGCCCTCCGCGGCGAGGCCCGAGAGGAAGTCGGGCGGTGCCTGCAGCAGAACCGGTCCGGGAAGTCCGTGGAGCGTTCGCTTCACCGCCGGCGCGATCCGGGCGAGTGAGGCCTGGTCTCCTTGAACGGGAAAGTGGGCGTGCACGGCTGCTACCGCGAGCCACGCGGCGAGCACCGCGATCATCACCACGGTCAATCCTGATGCGGCAACCCTCCGACGGATGTCGACGGGTACCGCGCTCCATGCGGTCCACGCGATCGCGAGCCAGACGATCGCACCGACCGCCCACATCCAGCGCACGAGGTACGAGTACGGCGTGTCGACGATGTGCGCAGCCGAGAACACCGCGGCGAGCACGACCGCAAGTGCCAGAGCGTCGAGTGTGAGCGACTGACGATCATGGCGGCGTATCGCGACCATCCCCGCCCCGATGAGGAGGATCAACGCGAGCGGTACGTGCCAGTGCGGAGAGAGGCCGCCGCTGAATGCGTTCACGCGCTCGTGGCCCGAGAACCACGGAGCAGGAATCGACAGTTGCCGTCCGACGATACGGGCACCAGTGGACCAGCCGGTCGTCGTCGCGTGCGATCGAAGGAAGAAGTTGGTCAGCTCACCGATGTTTCCGGGCCCAGGTTCGAGCTGTTGTACGACCGGTGGGATCCAACACACGAACGCGACTGCCATCGAAGCGACCGCGACCACCTTGAGCCGAGCGAAGCCATCACGGCGCGCGTCGACCACGATGATGACGGCCGCGACTCCGACAACCGCGAGCGGAGCGAACGTGGCGCCGACATGGCTCTGTACGACGAACGAGCCGACACCAACTGCCACCGGGAACGCCCAGAGATCACCGTTGGTCGCGGCCCACGCCAAGCAGACAACCGCGAACAACGGCAGGACGATCACATAAGGATTCCACGGATCGACAAGGAACCCCGCGCCGAGTGCTCGCGCGAGCAGCAGGACGATTCCCAGGCCGAGCGTCAGCCCCGCGAGCTGTCCTCGTCGCCAGAACACCACGCCGACGCACGCGATCGCGGCAGCATTTATCGCCAACGCGCCGGCGAGAATCCCGCGTCCTTGCGAACCAAATATCCGGTACGGCACGGCGAGCGCGTAGAACAGCAGCGGGCCGGGGTGGTTCCACCCGTAACGCGAGTACGGGCCGACAAGCGGCGTGTGCCAAGTGCCCACGTCGCGGGTCCGCAACTCGATCGCCGACCAATCGGACGATGACAGCCAACCGCTGAACAGGACGCGGACCAGCAACACGAGCACGGGCACGGTCAGCAGACCCGCGACAACCCACGTGAGGCTGCGAACGGAGCGCCTTCCGGTCAGGACGGTCGGCGTCACGAGCGTCGACCGTACCCTCATTCAGCCGAGCGTCGCCCCCGAATCGCGGCGGCGATCTGGGTCACCCGCATCAGCATTTCCGATCGGGTGATTCGATGACTTTCACGCCGCCCGGGGCCGAACGAGCCAGACGGTCATCGCGATGAGCAGCGCTGACAGCGCGAGCAGCCAGCCGCCCTCGATCCACTGGAATGGCCAGAATCGGCTTGCCGGCTGATAGCTGGTCAACTGCACGTAGCCGTGTTGGGCGAAGCAGTGCGCGAGAGTCGTCGGCGAGGGCTTGCCCAGAGGGCCCCTCGGTATCGACGCGCATTGCTGGAGGAGGTTGTTCGGTGCGTCTCGCCACCCGGAGAACGCGAACTGGCCGCCCTTGGTCCACCACTGGCGAAAGATCCACGCAGAACCGGGCACATTCGCGTTGCTGGTGAGCAGCGGCGCCAGGTAGTGCCGGCGCAGGACGTTCGCGGTCGCGAGCGCGAGCCCGGTGTAGGCGGCCAGGGTCGCGACGATCGCGGGAACGACCCGGCGGATGAGCACGCCGGCCAGGACGCCGATCGCGAAGGCAACCAGCGTCCAGCCGGCGAACACGACCCCGCGCAGGTCGAACACGGCGAGCGAGAACGGCGACAGCTCGGAGAGCGTGCGAGCCTCGTTGCCGGTCGCGAGGTACGGCTGGTAGTACCAGGAGAGGAGCACGCTGAGAGCACCGGCCGCCGCGGTCACCACGATCGCGAGCGTCACCAACTTCGCGAGCGTCCAGCGCCACCGGCCGAAGCCCTGGGTCCAGGCGTAGCGAAAGGTGCCGGTCTCGAGCTCGCGAGCCAGCACCGGGGCCCCGACGAACGCGCCGATCAGCGCGGGCACGATCTGTAGCGCGTAGCCACCCACCAGCACGTGGTTCGAGAAGTTGAATTTGGTGACGAGGTCGGCGCAGACAGCCGACGACGGGTTGCACGACATCGCGGCGGCGTGGGCGTGGTGCAGCTGAAGACCGACCTTCCACACGAACACCGCCACCGCGCCCAGGAACACGGCCGCGCCGCCCAGCCCGACGCGGTGCTGTCGCCAAGTGACCCAGGCCATCCGCCGCCACGGCAAAGGGCGCAGGCTCACGTCGTCGTCCTGACGGCCGGGGGGCACGGCGAGCGTGGTCAGCGCGGTCATTTCGACACCGTCGACGGTTCGGCATCGCGGCCGCGGGCCGGGCCGGGCAGCGCGGTGGCGCCCGGCTCGCGCAGGTACGCGAGTGCGAGCTCTTCCAGGCCGACCGGATGCGCCTCCCAACCCGGCGGCACCGGGTCGTCCGCAGTGGCGCGCACCAGCAGGTGGGCCTGGGCCTCGGCTCGGCGGGCGTGCACCACCGGCCGGGCGGCGTAGGTATCGGCCTCGGCCGCCGGGCCGGTGAGCATGCGGTGGCCGGCGAGCAGGTCGTCGACCTCGCCGGCCAGCTGCACGCGACCCCGCGACACCATGATGAGGTAGTCGGCGACCCGTTCGAGCTCGGCGAGCACATGTGACGACAGCAGCACCGATACGCCGTCGTCGGCCGCCGCAGTCAGCACCGTGGCCATGAAGTCGTGCCGGGCGATCGGGTCGAGCATCGCCATCGGCTCGTCGAGCAAGAGCAGCCGCGGCCGCCGGGCCAATGCCAGGGTCAGCGCGAGCTGCGCCTGCTGGCCGCCCGACAGCTTGCCCGCCTTCCGCTTCGGCGGAATGCCCAGCTGGGCGAGCCGGGCAACGGCTGATGCGTGGTCGAAATGCCGGTTCAGGTTGCGGGTCAGGTGCAGCATGTCCGCGACGGACAGGTTCTTGTAGAGCGGCGTGTCCTGGGCGACGAACGCGATCCCGTTCAGTGCGGCGGGCGACCCGGGCGGCCGGCCGCCGAGCACGGTGAGGCTGCCCTCGGACGGCTCCGTGAGGCCGACCGCCAGGTTGAGCAGGGTGCTCTTGCCGGCTCCGTTCGGGCCGACCAGTGCGGCCACGTGACCGGCGGGGATCGCGAGCGAGCACTCGCGCAGCGCCCACGTGCTGCCGTAGCGCTTGCCCAGCCCGCTCGCCTCGATGACGTTCATGCGACGCCCTCCGTCTCGTCGTTCGCCGCGCCGCCGCGCGTGCGCGACTCGCCGCGGCGCTCATAGAAATCGCGCAGCACGCTGGCGATGACCGCCGCGATCCCGTCCTCGTCGAGCCCGGCCGCGTCCGCGGTGTTCACCCAACCGAGCAGTGAACGGCGGAGCGCCGTGAGGTCGGGCAGCGCGACCTGACTGAGCGTCGCCTCGATGAACGTGCCCTGGCCCGGCCGCCCGACGGTGAGGCCCTTCGTCTCCAACTCGCGGTAGGCCTTGAGCACGGTGTTGGGGTTGATCGCCAGCGACGCGACCACGTCGCGCACCTTGGGCAGCTGGTCGCCGAGTGTGAGGTAGCCGAGTCGCAGCGCGTGCTCGACCTGGTGCACGAGCTGCAGGTAGGTAGGTACGCCGGAGTTGAGGTCGAGACGGAACTCGATGGGCCACGACGGCGGCCGGTCGCCTCCGTCGCCCCCACCCTCACCGGGGTTGTCTTCTTTATCTACTGTCATAAGACAATGGTACAGAGCGTCGAGCCCGCCGGCAAGGCTTCCCTCCTCGGCCGCCCGCCTTCCTTGCCGGTTCGTCCCGAAAACCGGTTGAGCTCGCGATCGCGGGCTCGGCACTATCACCCGAATGAGCACCGACGACGCCGAGGCGGTCCTGCGCAAGATGGTCGAGATGTTCGCGACCGGCGACGTTTCCGCGCTGCGGGCGGTCGTGTCCGACGACTACCACGATCACCAGGGCCTGTACGGCATGGCCGTGCGCGGAACCGATGGCTTCCGGCAAGTCGTCGAGGCGGCTCGGGCCGAAATCGTCGGGCTCACCGTGACGATCGCGGATCTCATTGCCGATGCCGATGCCGATGCCGCCGCCGCCCGGCTTCGGTGGCGCGGTGTCTCGCCAAGCGGTGCGAGCGTCGACCGGCAGACGATCGACATCGTCCGCACACGCGACGGACGCGCCGTCGAGCACTGGGGCGCCGGCACCTGACCGGCCGCCGCGCATCTCGCCGCCGCGAGAACGAGGCGTGACGCGCGACCGACGTCGGATCTACCGTGGGGCTGATGCGGTTCAACCACATGGAGCTCACGTTCGCCCGCGGCACGCTCACCGACGCGTTCCGCGACGAGATCGACGCGTTCTACGGCTCGGTGTTCGGGTGGAAGGCGACCGACACGCAGGTCGTCGGCCAGCGCTGCCACATCCTGGTGCCCGACGCCGACCAGTTCATCCTGTTGGCCGAGAGCGGCAAGCCCATGAGCTCACCGGGATTCGATCACCTCGGACTGCTCCAGGACACCCGAGCCGAGGTCGACGACCTGCTCGAGGCGTGCAAGCGATACCGCGCCGAAGACGACCGCGTGCAGATCCAGGAGTACGAAGACCTCGTGTATCCCGATCTCACGGTGCACGCGTTCTACGTGAAGTACTTGCTCCCGATCTACTTCGACGTGCAGTCGATGGAGCGGGCTGTGGCGCCGTAGACGCGGCACTTGTGACCATCGTCCGGTGGGGAGGAGCGAGGGTTGTCGATCGCGTTGCGTTGCACAGGCTTGCTGGCGGCCGCGGTCGCGCTCGGTGTCGTCGCGCCCGGAGTGTCGCAAGCGTCGGTCGGCCCCGACGCACGCCCGATCCAACCGGTCGACTTCGTCGTTCCGCTCGCGCGCGCTGATCGGGCACAGGGCTCCGCGGTCACCGTTGCGACGATTCCGATGTGGAGCAGCTCGATCGCGGCATCACAGAACGGGAAGAAGTACCGGTACCAGATGGTCGGCCAGGATCCGCGCGTGCGGTTGGCCAACCCCGCGACGACGATCGTCGCGAACATCATCCCGATCGTCGTCAAGCTCTCCGACGGCACGACGTTCGACCCGACGACCAAGTCGTGCGGAGAGACCGTGAGCCCGCTGAACGCGGCGCTTGCCTCGCCGGTGTTCGAGAACACGACGTTCAGATCCGGAGGGACGAACGTCGGCAACACGCAGTATGCCGACGCGTTCCAACGCGCGAACTTCTGGGCGTACACGAAACCTTCCGGCATCAATCCCGGCTACCACGTGGTGCTCGAGCCCAAGGTCGGGAAGACCATCTCCATCACGGTTCCGGCCGCGAGTGGTCGCCTCGACACGGGTCCGTCGTGCGACGCGGCCGAGGTCACGATGGCCTACGCGGTGTCCCAGGGCCTGAAGCTGCTTCCGTCACTTGCCGCCAAGCCCTGGGGAGTGAGCCCGAAGACGTTCCCGATCTTCTTGTTGCACAACGTCGAGTTCGACACGAAGCTCGGAACGCCGGGATCGGTCGGATTTCACGCCGCGGTGCCGAACCCCGCGTTTCACGGCGCGGCGCAGACGGTCGCCGTCGCGAGCTACCTCGACGCGGCCGTCTCGTCCCGCGAGTCCGACATCGCCGTGCTGTCGCACGAGATCGGCGAGTGGATGGACGATCCGCTCGGCACGAACCCGACACCGCCGTGGGGCAACACCGGTCAGGTCCACGGTCACTGCCAATCGAACCTCGAAGTCGGTGATCCCCTCACCGGAACGACGTTCGCGGTCACGCGCGCCGGAGTGACCTACCACCCGCAGGAGCTCGCCTTCTTCTCGTGGTTCTACGGACCGGCCACCTCGACCGGAGTGAACGGGTCGTTCTCGTTCAACGGGACTCTCACGCACCCGGCGCCGCTCTGCCCGCCCGGCGGCGCGTAGGTGCCCGCGCTGCGCGTCGGGGTGCTCTTCAGCGAACGGACCGACCTCGCCGACGCGTTGTGCGAGCTCGCGTCCCGAGATCCGGCGGTTCGGCTCGTCGCGGCGGCCACGGATCGCGACCACGAGCCGGGGACGACGCCGCCCGGCGTTCCCGTACGCGCCTTCCCGGCCGAGCGGTACCCCGACCGCATCCAGCGCGACCTCGCGTTGGCCGAGTGGCTCGGGTCCCACGAGGTCGACCTCGCGGTCACCGCCGGATGGCTGTGGCTGCTGACGCCCGAGTTCCTCGACCGCTTCCCGAACCGCGTCGTCAACGTGCACCCCACGCTGCTGCCCGCGTTTCCCGGCCGCCACTCGGTCGAGGCCGCCGTGGCCTACGGCGTGCGCGTGCACGGCGTCACGGTGCACCTCGTCGACGCGGGAGTAGACACCGGGCCGATCCTGGCGCAGGCCGCGAGGAATTTCCCCGAGCCCGCGCCCGCCGCCTCGGTTCGCGCCGCGCTCGCCCCGATCGAGCGGGAGCTGCTCGGCCGGGTCGTCGAGGCGTTCGCGCACGGCCGCGTGGTGCACCACCCGGGCAACGGGCGCTGGGCGATCTCGAGCTGACTCCCCGACCCGGCAGAACCTTTACACAAAGCGCCTAGAACCTTGTCGTCGCCGTCCCCGACAATCGTGGGGAACGACGGCCCCCAATCCATCGTTCTTCCTCACGACCCGCCTCCCCCCAAAAGGGCGGGTCGTGAGTCGCGTCAGGCCGAAATGTGCCGACTGGCCCCTTGAGCAACCCCCGTACGCCGACGTACTGTTCCGTTCAGGAGCGGGGGTAGGGCCTGCACGTCACGACCGTCGCCGGGGGAAACGACGGCTCGTGGCGTGCTCGCCGCTCCATCCGCTCGGCGCCCCGGTCCCGGATTCGGGACCTTCGGCCCCCCTCAGAGGTGCCTTCTCCTCCGATGCGGGATCACCGCGCGCACCGATATCAACGCTGTGATGAACGGCACCCGGCGCGGCAGAAATCCAGGAGATCGTCGTCGAGTGAGGGTCCGGGGCTGGATCTTCGCCTCGGGCGGCGCGGCCGCCCTCGCGATCGCAGTCGCCGCGCTCGTCGTGCTCAGTCCCATGACACGGACGCGTTCGAATCTTCGACAAATCAGCACGAACGGTCTGCCGGTGCAGGCCGAGCTCGTGACGCTCCGGACGACGCTCACGGAGTGGCAGTTCTTCCTCGAACCGCACTTCGACACGCTCGTGCCCGGAGCCACGCCGCAGCCGGCGCAGCTCGCCGAGGGCGCGCAGCTCGCGACCTCCCAGACCGCGCAGGCGAAGACGCTGGCGCGCAGCCTCCGGCGCGTCGGGCTCGCGGGCGACGCGCGTCACCTCGAGACCTCGATGAGCGCACTCAACGAGTCCATCGACAAGCTGACGCCGATCGCGGCCGGGAACTCCGTTGCTCCGCAACGCTTGCGCACGCTCATCGGCGCGGAGCGCGCCGCGATGGAGAACGTCTGGACCGTCACGGTTCAGACCACGTCCGACCTCGCGAACGGCATCACCGCAGCGGAGGTGACACAGGCAACGACTCACCTCGCGCTCGGTCGCCTGCTGTTCCTCGTCGCCGCGTGCCTCGATCTGCTGTTCGTGCTCGGCGCGTCGCTCGTGTTCGGCCTGCGCGCCGGGCGCTACGAACGCGCCCGGCGGCGCAAGGCGCTGCAGGGCGACTACGAGAACCAGCTGCAGAAGGCGCTCGACATGACCAGGACGGAGTCGGATGTCTACGCCATCGTGGGTGCCGCGTTGAACCAGTCGCTCCCGCAGCTGCAGATCGAGATGCTCATCGCCGACTCGAGTCACGCGCACTTCCGGCGCGCGCTCACGAACAGCGGCGAGTTCGAAGGATGCGGCGTCATCTCGCCGCTCGACTGCCCGGCGGCCAAGGCCGGTCAGGCACTCACGTTTCCGAGCAGCCGTGCGCTCGATGCGTGCCCGCACCTGAAGAACCGGGCCTCGGGTGAGTGCTCGGCGGTATGTCTCCCGTTGAACGTCGCCGGGCGCACGATCGGTGTCACGCACGCCGTCGGCAGCGACGGAAATCCGCCCGACGCGTCCGCGGTGGAAACGGTGAACTTCACCTCCGGACGAGGGTCGGAACGCATCGCCATGATCCGGGCGTTCGAGACGTCGGAAAACCAAGCCCACACGGATCCGCTGACCGGCTTGCTGAACCGGCGCAGCCTCGAGCTGCAAGTACGCGACCTGCAGAGCGCGGGAACTCAGTACGCAGTGGCGTACGGCGATCTCGACCGGTTCAAGTCGGTCAACGACACGTACGGCCACGACGCCGGCGACCAGGCGCTGCGCGTGTTCTCGGGCGTCTTGCGCGACTCGGTACGCCCGAACGACATCGTCGCCCGATACGGCGGCGAGGAATTCGTGATCGTGCTGCCCGATTGCACCTCCGAGGTCGCCGCCGGAGTGCTCGAACGCGTGCGCGAGAACCTCGCGCTGACGTTCACGCTCAGCACCAGTCGGGTGCCGCCCTTCACGGTGACGTTCGGCCTCGCGTCGACCGACTACGCCGGCGACTTCGACGAGATCGTCGCGATCGCCGATCGCGCACTTCTCGACGCGAAGGCGGCCGGACGCAATCGGGTCGGGATCGCACCGCGTCCGGCTCCTGCTCCTGCTCCTGCTCCCGCCGAGACCTGACCGCCGGCTACGCGAGTTGGCGCCACGCCGAACCGCCCTGGCAGAACCACAGGCGGTTCGCGCGGTCGACGAAGAGTTGCCCGGCGACACCGATCGCGGGCGGGCCGATCGCGCTCGACGGCACGAGTTGCAACTGCGCGGTCTTGCCGGAGAACTTTCCGCCGACACCTTGCGCGCTCTGGCCCTCGACTCCGGCGCCCGACCCCACGGTCGTTCCCTTCGACGCGGTCGCGCTGCTCTTGTCGTTCGCGACCGAAGCGACGATCGCGATGCCGACGCCGACCGTGCGACCGAACACGGCGCGATTCGCGTTCGTGACGTTCTCGATGTGCGCGTAGACACCGTCGCCGGCGCCGCCCTGACGGGAGTCGATCGTGGGCGCGGGATTCCACGCGTCGCCGGTGCGAGCCGCCACCGCCGACCCGCGGGCGCCGGCGTCGACCACACCCGGCAACCCCGGGCCCGGACTCGCGCCCGCGACCCCGGGCCGTACGAGTGCTGCCGCAGCCCCGGCGAGCGCGGCGCGCCCGCCGAACTTGATGAGCCCACGGCGGGCGACGGGCTTGTCGCCCGACTCGGCGTCGAAGCACGTCAGATTGTCTGAGATATATGTTGAGTTGTCCATGAGTGCCATGATGGCACGCATCTCGCGCCGGCGAAAGGGGTCCCGTCAGCTCGGTGCGGAGCGGCGGGCGCCGGCCACGACGCGGCGGAGGCGGTCGTGGGCGATCGCGACGCGAGCGGCATTGGCGCCGCACGCACCGTGCACGCCGCCCCCGGGATGCGCGCTCGCCGACGCGAGGTAGAGATTTCGGATCGGGGTCTCCGGCCGGCCGAGTCCGGGGATCGGCCGGAACACCAGCTGCTGGTACAGCTGCGAGGTGCCGGCCCCGACCGCGCCGCCGACGAGGTTGGCGTTCCTCGCTTCGAGATCGCCCGGCCCCATCACGTGACGAGCGCGCACGCTCGCGCCGAAGCCGGGCGCGAGCCGTTCGACCTCGCACTGCATGCGGTCGGCGAACCGCTCCAGACCGGAACGATCGAGGAGTCCGTCGGCTGCGGTCAACTCACCGGCGGCGTCGCCCCGGATCGCCCGGGGCACGTGCGAATACGCCCACACCGTCTCGGCGCCCGGTGGCATGCGCGTCGGATCGGTCATCGACTGCTGGCCCATGACCAGGAAGGGATGTGCCGGTACGAGTCCGCGCGCGAGCGCCGCGGTCGATTCGGTGAGGGAATCGACGCTGTCGGCGATGTGCAACGTCCCGGCCCGCCGGGCCGGCTCGGACGACCACGGAATCGGGCGATCGAGGTTCCAGTCGATCTTCACCGTGGCGTTGTCCCATTCGAAGCGCCGCAAGTCGTCGACCACTTTCGACGACAAGTGCTCGGCACCGACGAGATCGAGGTAGAGCGAAGGCGCACCGACGTCGGCGAGGACCGCTCGAGTCGCGCGCACCTCGTTTCCGCCGGTGCGTGCCGCGACGGCGCGGCGATCGCGGATCACCACCCGATCGACCGGGGAGTCGCACACGACGTCTCCGCCCCGTGACCGCAGCCGGGCGACGAGCGCGGCGGTGAGCATCCCGGCGCCACCCTCCGGCACGGGCCAACCGACGTCTTGGCCCAACCCGCACAGCACCCACGCGAAGAATCCGCCCAACACCGCCTCGGGTGAGAGATCGGCGTGCAGCGCGGAACCGGCGAGCAGGCGACGCGCCGAGTCCGAGCCGAAGTCCTCTTCGCCCATTCGCCGCACCGACAGCAGCGCGAACCGCGCCACGCGCGCCCAACCGTCGGACCACGCGCGCACCGCCAAGCGCGCGCTCGCGGTGATCGGCGGTGTCGGCGTGAACAGCGCGGCGATCAGCGGGTCACGCAGCCGGGTCCATCGATCGTGGAGACGCCGCCACGCGTCGCCGTCACCCGGGTAGATCGCGTCGAGCGACGCGGCGGTCTCGTCGAGATCCGTCGACAACACCGGACAGGTGCCGTCGGCGGCCGGATGCGCGAGCACGAGCGGCGCCTGGCGCCATCGCAACCCGTGCTCCTCGAGGTGCAACCCGGTGATCGCAGGTGACACGAACGCGAACGGATAGAACGCGCTGAACAGATCGTTGACGAAGCCGGGCTCCATGAGCTCGGCCGACCGGACCGCGCCACCCGGCTCGGGAGCCGCTTCGAGCACGGTGACGCTCCAGCCGCGATCGGCGAGCAGGTTGGCGGCGACGAGACCGTTCGGTCCGGCACCGATCACGACGGCATCGGGCATTGGATGCTCTCAGTGCTGGTGATGGCCGGGGTGAGCCGGGGCGGCGCGCGAAGTACCAGTGTGGACGGGATCGTCGATGCACGCGTGGCATTCGACCTCGAGGGTGGCGTGCTCGATCCCGAACCGACTCGCCAGCATCGACTTCAGCTCCGTTGCGCGCTCCTGCGCGTCGTGCAGGCTGAGCGGGCCCGAGAGCACGACGTGGGCGGAGAGCGCGGAAGACTCGGAACCGAGCGACCAGACGTGCATGTGGTGCACCGCCTCGACCCCCGGCTCCTGGTCCAACGCGTCTCGCAACGCCGCGATGTCGAGATCGCTCGGCACCGCTTCGAGCAGCACTCGCGTGGCGGCGCGCAGAACGCTCCACGCACCCACCAGCACCAAGGCCGCGATCGCGAGCGACGCGATCGGGTCGAGGCGCTCGGTACCGAAGGCGAGCGCGCCTGCGGCCGACACCACGACCGCGAGCGACCCGAGCGCATCGAGCGCGAGGTGCCAGAGCGCGGCCCGCAGGTTGAGGTTCCCGTGCGCGGTGCGCGCCAGCGCGAGCGCGCTCACCACGTTGACGATCACGCCGGCGATGCCGATCGCGAGCACCCCGGCTGCGTCGAGGTGGTGCGGGCTGCCGAGCCGGCGAATCGCCTCGACCACGATCGCGACCGCGCCCGCGAAGAGCAGCACGCCGTTGGCCTGCGCGGCGAGGATCTCGGCGCGTTCGAAGCCGTACGTGTGGCGCTCCGTGGCCGGACGCTGCGCGAAGGCCAGCGCGGCCAAGGCCAACCCGAGCGCCAGCACGTCCGAGGTGAGGTGCGCGGCGTCGGCGAGCAACGCCAGGCTCCCGAACAGGAAGCCACCGACGACCTCGAGCACGAGGAACGCCGCGTTCGCGCCGAGTGCGATCAGCAGGGATCGCCGGCGAGCTCGGAAGGACGTGTCGATACCGACAATTTAGGCAGACCGGGGCCCGACCTAGGCCTTCGCCTCCCCGAGACGCTCTTCGCGGGCCGCCTCCCGGCGGAACAGCTCCTCGACGTCGGTGTGCATCTTCTCCGCGCTCGGCGGCCAACCGGTGGGGGTCACCGACTCCTCGATCTCGCTCGGGTCGACCGCCCGACGCTCGTTCGAGGCCTGATACACCGCGAACGCGAGCTGCAGCGCCTCGATGCCCTTTTGCGGTGAGAGGTCGGGCACCTGACCCGAGAGGATCCCGTCGACGAAGCCCGCCGCGGCGTGACGGAACGACCCGTCGTACGACGCGTCGAGCTCGGCAAACGACGATTGGCGGCCATCTTCTTCGTAGAGCACCAACGGGGGCAGGTCGACGTGCAAGTTGCCGCACAGGCGCGTCACCCACACGAAACCACGGGTGCCCTGGATCTCGAAGAACTCGTCGGCACCGTAGTAATCGCTGCGAATGAACATGTCGGGCGCGTACGACACCTCCATCATCCCGAGGAGATCGTGACGCGCGTACTCCCACAGCGCGACCGTGGGCGCCTCGAAGAACAGCGGGCCCTGGCGGACGACCGCCTGCACGCTGCGAACCTGCTCGTCGACCAGCCACAGCGCCATGGCGTACTTGTGCATCACGTCGTCGAAGAGGTGACCGCCGGGACTCTGATTGTTGAACCGCCACGAGTAGCCGGCCGGGTCGAGGTTGGCCTGGAACTCCGACTCGGTACGACCCACGACAGTCTTGATCCGCACCACCGTGGGATCGCCGATGATGCCCGACGCGATGAGGTCACGCGCCTTGCGCAGCGGCGGGTAGTAGCAGGCCTGCTCGGTGACCCGGAAGATCACGCCGGCTTCGGCCGCGGCGGCGACCATGCGCCGACCGTCGGACACCGTGTTCGCGATCGGCTTCTGGACGCTCACGTGCTTGCCGGCGCGGGCGGCGGCGATCACGTGCTCGGCGTGCAGCGGCGTGGGCCCGAGGATCTCCACCGCGTCGACGTCGGGATCCGCGAGCAACGCGTCGAGCTCGGTGTACGTGCGTTCGACGTGCCACTCGCGCGAGCGGCGTTCGAGCACGTCGGCGCGAGGGTCGCACAGCGCGACGACGTCGCAGCTCTCGTGCGCGAGGTAGCCGGGCACGTTGAGCGTCGCGATGTTACCGACGCCGACAATCCCGATCCGAACCCGATCCATGTCTCTCCCTCAGTTCGTCACTGCGTTGGGGCCGAGCCGCCGCCGTAGCTCGGCTTCGTACTCGCGCACGGCCGGCCCGGCGTGTTGTTCCTTCAGGCGCGTGAGGTTCGGGTAGCCGGCGTCGCGCTCGGCGTCCCACTCGTCGGCGAAGCGCCCCGACTCGATGTCGTCGGCGAGGGTGCGCATCGTCGACGCGAAGTCGAGGTGGTCGTAGCGGCCGCGCCGCGTGAGCTGGCCGTACTGACTCGTCGGCGAGTGGAACTCCGACTGCACCGCGTAGCCGACCTCCCGCAGCAACCGGTAGGTGCGCTCGACCTCGCCCGAGAGCACCAACTCGACGACGATCGCCTCGATCGGGATGCCGTGCTCCATCATCGTCTGCACGAACGTGTTGTTGACCGCGGCCAGCGCCGGCGAGAGCACCTGCTCGACTCCGAGGTCGAGCACGGCCTCCTGCATCGGCGTGAGCGCGAGACCGCCCTGCCGCAGGCCGCCGATCGCCTTGGCGATCGCGAGCACGCGCGCAAGGGCGCGTCCGGTCGCGTCGTGGTGCACGCCGACGGCGGTGATGAAACCGACGCCCTCCTCGTAGCACAGGCGCACTTCGGGCCCGAGCATGCGGGGGGCGACCATGCCGCTGTCACCCGGCGGGTCCAATCGGCCGAAGCCGAGCGTGTACCCGCTCGCGACGATGACGCACGAGTCGGGGCTTGGCGAGAGCGGCAGCAACGCGATCACATCGTCGGGCACGAGGATGCAGATCACGTCGGCTTCGTTCGCGGCCTCGAGGTCGCGCGCCTCGAAGCCGTCGGCCTCCGCCTGCTCGCGCGTCTCGTCGCGGCGCACGCACACGATGGGTGAGCACCCGCTGTCACGCAGGTTCAACGCCCACGAACGGCCCTGATTGCCGTAGCCGACGACGGCGACCTGCTCGCCCGCCAGCGTGCCGAGGTCTCCGTCACGCTCGTAGTAGATCGTGGTCATGGGAACGACGCCTCCTCGGTGAGTCGCAGCTCCGGGGTGCGCGCCCGTGAAGCCTGACAAGTTGCCTATCCGCCCTTCGACCTCCGCCGCAAACTGCTCGGGCCGCGACAACGACGAACGCCGGGGCCTCGAGCACCGCGTCGGCGGCGCGCGTACGCCACTTCGTAGGATCCGGCGATGCGCTTCACGATCGGGTTGCCCACTGACCACGTCGACCGGGCCGAGGAGTTCGTGACGGGAGAGGCCGTGATGGCGTGCGCGCGCACGGCCGAGGCAGCCGGCTTCGACGCGTGCTTCGTGACCGACCACCCCGCGCCCGACGAGAAGTGGCTGGCCGGGGGCGGCCACCACGCGCTCGACCCCTTCGTGGCGCTCTCGTTCGCGGCCGCGGCGACCACCCGCATACGCGTGCAGACCCACATCCTCGTGCTGCCCTACCGCAACCCGTTGCTCACCGCGAAGTCGGTGCTCAGCCTCGACGTACTCTCCGGCGGTCGCGTGATCCTCGGCGTCGCGCCGGGCTACCTCAAGCCCGAGTTCGGCGCGCTGGGCGTGGAGTTCGACGAGCGCAACGAGCTCACCGACGAAGCGATCGACGTGATGCGAGCGCTGTGGACCGACGGCCGGATCGAGACGGTCGGCAAGCACTTCCGCACCCGCGGCACGACGATGGCGCCGCCGCCCGTGCAGAAGCCGCACCCCCCGATCTGGGTCGGCGGCAACAGCACGGCTGCGATCCGGCGCGCGGCCGAGCGCGGCCAGGGCTGGGTGCCGTTCCCCAACCCGGGCGGTCTCACGTCACGCGTGCGCACGCCCGAGCTCTCCAACCTCGACGAGCTCGAACGTCGGGTGCGCATCCTCCGTGAGCACGCGGCCGACATCGCGCGCACCGAGCCGATCGACATCTGCTTCTCCCCCTTCGCCGACGACGCACAATCCACGCTCGACGAGTTGGTCGCGCTCGAATCGCTCGGCGTGACCTGGGCGGTGCTCCACACCCCGCGGGTCACGACCCGCGCCGCGTGGATCGACGCAGTGCAGGAGCTCGGCCGCTCCGTCGTCGCGCCCTGCCGCGCGGCGGGCGGCCGGTCGTAGGCTCCGTTCCCCGAGGAGGCCCCATGGAAGTTGTGCGCACGCCCGACGAGCGATTCACCGCGCTCCCCGACTTCCCCTTCGCCGCGCACTACACCGACGTGCCGAGCGGCGACGGCGGCACGCTGCGGGTTCACTATCTCGACGAAGGCCCCGCCGAGGCGCCGGTGATGCTGTTGCTGCACGGGGAGCCGTCGTGGTGCTTCCTGTACCGCAAGATGATCCCGATCCTCGCGGCGGCTGGCTTCCGCTGCATCGCGCCGGATCTCGTGGGCTTCGGCCGTTCGGACAAGCCGACCGAGCGCTCGGCGTACACGTACGCGGCCCATGTGGAGTGGATGCGCGCGGCGCTGTTCGACGCGCTCGACCTGCACGACGTGAACCTCGTGTGCCAAGACTGGGGCGGCTTGATCGGGTTGCGCATCGTGGGCGAGCACCCGGAGCTATTCGCGCGCGTCGTCGCCGCCAACACGTTCTTGCCGACCGGGGAGCAGCCCGCGGGCGAGGCCTTCCTCAACTGGCAGCGATTCTCGCAAACCGTCGCGGACTTCGACGTCGGATTCATCGTCGGCACCGGCTGTCACACCGAGCTCGCGCCCGCAGTGACCGACGCGTACCGCGCACCGTTTCCCGACGACTCGTACAAGGCCGGCGCCCGCCAGTTCCCGATGCTGGTGCCGACGTCGCCCGACGATCCGGCATCGGCCGCGAACGTCAAGGCGTGGGAGACCTTGCGGGCCTGGGACAAGCCGTTCCTCACCGCCTTCTCCGACAACGATCCGGTGACGCGAGGAGGCGACCGCGCGTTCCAGCGCGACGTTCCCGGTTGCGCGGGTCAACCGCACACCACCATCGAGGGCGGCGGGCACTTCCTGCAGGAAGACTGCGGAGCACAGCTCGCCCGGGTCGTCGTGAGCTGGGTCACCGGCAAGTAGCGTCGGCGCATCGACGTCACCGCGCTCCTCGACCAAGTGCGCGCGATCGCGCAGACCGGCTTGCACTACGCGACCGATCCATTCGACCGCGACCGCTACGAGCAGCTCCTCGCACTCGCTGCACGCGAGTACGCCGACATGGCCGGTCTCGACGTTGGCGAGGTGCGCGCCCGCTTCGCCCGGGATCTCGGCTACGCCACCGCCAAGGTCGGCGCCGACGCCGCGCTGTTCGACGACCACGACCGCATCCTGCTCGTGCGCCGCGTCGACGACAACCGGTGGGGGCTCGTCGCCGGATGGGTCGACGCGAACGAGACACCCGAGCAGACGGCGGTGCGGGAGATCGCCGAAGAGGTGGGCCTTGTCGCGCGCATCACGCAACTCGTCGGCGTGTTCGCCCGAGAAGCGGGCGCGCACGGCAATCCGCACAGCGTCGTGTCGGTGGTCTACCTGTGCGAGGCGATCGGAGGAGAGCTCCGCGCGCAACCGCACGAAGTGCGCGAGATCGCGTGGCGCTCGATCGACGACGTCGACGACTGGCACCATCATCACGAGATGCTGGCCCGCGCCGCGCTCGAAGCGCACTGGCAGCGTGCGGGCGGCGGGTAGCGCCCATGACGGCCGCGACCGACCTCGGACTGGCCGAAGCCGTGTGCCTCACCCTCGTCGCCCAAGAACCGCGACACGGCTGGTCGATCGTGAAGACGCTGGCACCCGAGGGCGAGATCGGCCGCGTCTGGTCACTCAGCCGCCCGCTCACCTACCGCGCCATCGACGCACTGGCGCGCGCAGACCTGATCGAGCCGCTCGGCTCGGAGGCGGGCCCGGGCCCGCCCCGCACGATCTGGCGCGCGACCACGAAGGGCCGGCGAATATCCCGCAACTGGCTCCGCCGCCCGGTCGCGCACCCGCGCGACATGCGCACCGAGTTCCTGCTCAAGCTCGTGCTCGGCGCGCCCGCCGCCGAGCTCGCGGGCGCGCAGCTCGACGCGTTCGCGGCCGCGTTCGACGGCTTGCAACGGATGGCGGACGCCGATCCCACCGACCTCGTCGCCCGCTGGCGGCTCGAGTCGGCCGAGGCGACCCGCCGCTTCCTGCGCTCGCTCACGTGAGCAACTAGTCTCAGCCTGACTACTCAGTTCGGGGAGCGCGGAGGGTGCAGTGCGGACTTCAGGGACAAGCTCGATCGGTGCGGCCGCGGTCGCGTGTGTGCTGGCGCTGGGGTTGAGTGCCTGTGGGAGCAGCGCCAAACCTGCGGCGACCTCACCGAGCACGACGAGCGCGGCTGGGAGCGGCTCCGCTCGGCTCTCGGGCTCGATCACGGTGTTCGCGGCGGCGTCGCTCACCAGCTCGTTCAAGGACCTGGCGAAGCAGTTCGAGGCCGCGCACCCGGGAACGACGGTGAAGCTCGACTTCGACAGCTCCTCGGTGCTCGTGACGCAGATCGAGAACGGCGCGCCCGCCGACGTGTTCGCGTCGGCCGATCGGAAGAACATGCAGAAGCTCCAGAGCAAGGGTGACGTGACCGCGACGCCGACGGTGTTCGCGAAGAACCTCCTCGAGATCGCGGTCGCGGCGAAGAACCCGAAGCACGTCACGACCGTCGCCGACCTCGCGAAGGCCGGGCTCATCGTCGTGCTGTGCGCGGCGGAAGCTCCGTGCGGCAAGTACGCCGACCAGCTCCTGAAGCAGGACAAGGTGACCGTCTCACCGAAGTCGCGTGAGATCGACGTGAAGGCGACGCTCTCGAAGGTCGAGCTCGGCGACGCCGACGCCGCGCTCGTGTACGTCACCGACGTGAAGGCGGCCAACGGCAAGGTCGACGGTATCCAGATCCCCACCGACCAGAATGTCGTGGCGACACTCCCGATCGCGGCGCTGAAGGACACCAAGAACGCCGCACTGGCTCAAGCATGGGTCGACTTCGTGACATCGAGCGCGAGCGAACAGACGCTGCAGCAGCAGTACGGCTTCCTCGCGCCCTGAGCCGCCGGCAACCGGCCCCACGCCGGCGGGCCGATCGCCGGCCGCCGGCGTTCGTGATCGCGCTCGCGGTCGCGGGAATGCTGGTGTTCTTCGTCGCGCCGCTGGCCGGGCTCGTGCAACGTGCGCCGTGGCGCGAGTTCGCATCGGATCTCACGGATCCGGCGACGAGAGACGCGCTCCGCCTCTCGCTCGAATGCTCGCTCGCGGCGACCGCGCTGTCGGTGATCGTGGGTGTCCCGATCGCGTGGGTGCTCGCCCGCACCGAGTTCCGCGGGCGATCGCTCGTACGCGCCCTCGCGCTGCTCCCGATGGTGCTGCCGCCAGTTGTCGGCGGTGTCGCGCTGCTCACCGCCTTCGGACGCGCCGGGCTCGTGGGCCAGTACCTCGACCGCTGGTTCGGCATCACGCTCGCCTTCAGCACCTGGGGCGTGATCCTGGCCGAGACATTCGTCGCGATGCCGTTCCTCATCATCACGGTCGACGGCGCGCTGCGGTCGCTCGACACCCGCTACGAAGACGCCGGAGCGACGCTCGGTGCGAGCCGCTTCACGGTCATGCGCCGGGTCACGTTGCCGGCGATCGCGCCGTCACTCGCGGCCGGTGCCGCGCTCACGTGGGCGCGCGCGCTCGGCGAGTTCGGCGCCACCATCACGTTCGCCGGCAACCTGCCGCGCACGACACAGACGATGCCGCTCGCGGTCTACCTCGCGCTCCAGGAAGACTCGGGCTCGGCGATCGTGCTCAGCCTCGTGCTCCTCGCCGTTTCGATCACGGTGTTGGCGGTCGTGGGCCGCCGGGTGTTCGCCAACCGAGCCCTGCCGGCGTCGGCGTGACCGACGGCGCGACACTCGACGCGAACGTCGAGTTGCAACTCGGCACGCTCTCGCTGCAGGTCGAGTTGCACGTCGACGACCGCTCACTGGTGGTGCTCGTGGGCCCGAACGGCGCGGGCAAGAGCACGCTCCTGCGCGTGCTGGCCGGTTTCGAGCCGATCGACGCGGGCGCGATCACCCTCGACGGCGTCACGCTCGACGATCCCGCCGCCGGCGTGTTCGTGCCGCCCGAGCGCCGACCGGTTGCGATGATGTTCCAGGATGCCCTGCTGTTCCGGCATCTCGATGCGCTCGACAATGTCGCGTTCGGGATACGCGCGCGCGGCACCCGGAAGGCCCGGGCGAACGACCACGCCGCCGAGCTGCTCACCCGGCTCGGCCTGGCCTCGGAGATGCACGCCAAGCCGCACGCGCTCTCGGGCGGTCAGGCGCAACGGGTCGCGCTCGCCCGGGCGCTCGCGATAGAACCACGAGCGTTGCTCCTCGACGAGCCGCTCGCCGCGCTCGACGCGCAGACCAGGGTCGAGGTCAGGCGGATGCTGCGCGATCAGCTCGCGACGTACGCCGGCGTGCGCGTGCTCGTGTCGCACGACCCGCTCGAGGCGTTGACACTTGCCGACCGGATCGTGGTGCTCGAGGCGGGCCGGGTCACGCAGACCGGGACGCCCGACGAGGTCCGCCTCCACCCGCGCTCGCCCTACGTCGCCGCGCTGCTCGGCGTGAACCTCCTCATGGGCCGGGTCACCGGCGACGGCCGATTCGTGCTCGACGGCGGCGGCGAGCTCCACGTCGCCGCGAACGACACCGGAGCGGCGATCGCGATCATCGACCCGACCGCGATATCGCTGTTCGGCGCCGAGCCGCACGGGAGCGCGCGCAACTGCTGGCGGGCAGTCGTGAGCGACCTCGACCGGGCCTCCGATCGAGTCCGCGTGCACTTCGCGACGCCGTTCGCCCTGACCGCCGACGTCACGCCGGCCGCCGCGGCGGAGCTTGCACTCGAGCCCGGTGCAGAAGTGTGGTGCGCGGTGAAGGCCACCGCGATCCAGGTCGAACCTCGATAACGTCGTTCGGCATGACCGAATGGGAAAGCGGCACGGCGTTCCGCGAGCTGCTCGATCTCCTGCGCGACGCGGATCAGACGTTCGTGGCGGGCGATCGCGCCGTTACCGACGAGGTGAGCGCGGCGGAGGGATACCGATACATCACCGACGCGCTGCACGCCGCGTTCGAGATCTACCTGCGATCGGACGCCCGCCGGCCCGCGTTCGTCGCGATCACGAGCCCGACGTTCAAGTGGGGCGGCGACAACAGCGACGCGTTCTACAACTTCGCGCCCGTTGCTCCCGAGCTCGAGTACCGCGTGGTCGGCAAGCGGGGCGACGCGGTCTACCTCTCCGTGTGCGTGTACGGCGGGCCCGACGACGGCCGGTGGTCGACCCGGATCGTGTCCAACCTCAGCGACCGCGACATCACGTTCGAACCCGACGGCCGCTTCGAGATCGTCGTCTCGCGCCAGCGACCCGTGGGCGCGGTGAACTGGCTCGCGCTCGACGACGATGCAGTCGCGATGGTCACGCGCGACTACCACGTCGACCCGGTGCACGGCGCGCCGACCGTCTACGAGATCGAGGCGATGCCGACCGAGGCGCCGCCTCCGGTCTCCGACGCCGACGTCGCCGGGCGCCTGCGCGCCGTCACGAACTTCTTGCGCGAGCTCTTCCAGATCACGCCGTTCCCCGAAGGCGTGCCGAACACGATCGCCGACGTGTGGCCCGTGCCCGACGCGACCTACGGCTGGGCCGCGAAGGACGCGCACTACGCGATGGGCACGTTCGATCTCGCCGACGACGAGCAACTCGTGATCGAAGGCCGCTCGCCCGAGTGCGCCTACTGGGGATGCATGTTGTGGAACCCGTTCATGCAGACCTTCGACTACCGGTATCAGCGCATCGGCATCAACGGCCGGCAGGCCACGTACGAGACCGACGGCTCGTGGCGGCTCGTGATCGCGACGCGAGATCCCGGCCACCCCAACTGGTTGTCGACCGCGGGCCACCGGCGCGGCGTGGTGTTCTTCCGGTGGTTCCTCGCGAGCGAGCTCCCACCCACCCCGACGGCGCGCGTCGAGCGCTCGAACCCGCAGCGCTAACTACGGCGCGTCGTCGCAGCCGCCCGCGGCCGCGGCGCGGTCGACGTGCACGCTCGCAAGTGACTGCGCGAGGTTCGCGATCTCGTGCTCGGTGAGCTGATCGATGAAATGGGCACGCACTCCGCGCACGTGGGTGGGGGCCGCCGCAGTGAGCCGGCGCATGCCCTCCTCGGTGAGCACGGCGTTCGAGCCGCGCCGGTCGGAGGGGCACTGGCGCCGCTCCACCAGGCCCGCGCGCTCCAAGCCGTCGATCCGGCGGGTGATCCCGCTCGGCGAGAGGTGCAGCCGGCCCGCGAGATCGGTCATGCGCAGCGAGTGCTCCGGCTCCTCGGAGAGATGCACGAGCACCTCGTACTCCCCGAGTGACAAGCCGTGCTCGGCCTGCAACTCGGCGTCGAGCGCCCCGAGGACCCCGGTCGTGACGCTGATCAGGGCGCGCCAGCACTGCATCTCGGACTCCGAGAGCCACGGCACCGTCGTCTTCGCGCCTCGCTCCGCCATGAGGGAAATCGTACCCCGGCGGAGAATTTCCTTGTGCGCGCAATAATCTGATGGATACTTGTGTTCACAATATTTGAGTTCACAAGAAGTGCAGGCACACCACCCACCGAGGAGCAACACCATGGCTGCTGTCGAATCCGTACAAACCCCCCAGACCGTCCTGCCGACGGCCGGCACGTGGGAGCTCGACACGACGCACACCGACGTGTCGTTCACGGCCCGCCACCTGATGGTGACCAAGGTCCGCGGCCGCTTCCCGGTCCAGAGCGGCACCGTCACCATCGCCGAGAACCCGCTCGAGTCGTCGGTCGTCGCCGTGATCGACGTCGCCGGCGTGAACAGCGGTGAGCAGGGTCGCGACGACCACCTCCGCAACTCCGACTTCTTCGAAGTCGAGAAGTACCCGACGATCACCTTCCGCTCGACCAAGGTCGAGGCCGCGGGCGACGGCGAGTACAAGGTCACCGGCGATCTCACGATCAAGGACGTGACCCGGCCCGTGACGCTCGATCTCGAGTACCTCGGCACGATTGCCTCGCCGTGGGGTGACCAGCGCGCCGGATTCAGCGCGACCGCCGAGATCAGCCGCAAGGAATGGGGCATCGAATACAACATGGCGCTCGAGGCCGGCGGCGTGGTGATCGGCGACAAGGTGAAGCTCAACATCGACGCCGAGGCCGTTCTCCAGAAGTAAAGGTTCACGCGGCGACGACGGGCCGGGGACGATCCCCCGGCCCGCAGTCGCGTGCAAGCATGCGCGGTATGGACATCGATGCACTCCTCGGGCGCATGACCCTGGACGAGAAGCTCGCGCAGCTCGGTTGCGTGTGGTGCACCGCGCTCGTGCGAGACGACGGGTTCTCGAGCACCGCCGCCGACCGGCTGCTCGCCGACGGCATCGGCGAGATCACCCGGATCGGCGCGACGACCGGCCTCCGGCCCCGCGAGCGCGCCGCGTTCACGAACGCGATCCAGCACTACCTCCTCGAGCACACGCGGCTCGGCATTCCGGCGATCGTGCACGAAGAGAGCACGGCCGGACTGTGCGCGCGGGACGCGACCCAGTTCCCGCAGGCGATCGGTCTGGCCTCCACGTGGGATCCGGATCTCGTCCGGCGGATCGGCGTCGTGATCCGCGAGCAGATGGTCGCGACGGGAGCGCGGCACACGCTCGCCCCGGTGCTCGACATCGCGCGCGATCCACGATGGGGGCGGGTGGAGGAGACCTACGGAGAGTCGCCGTATCTCGCGGGCCGGCTCGGCGTCGCGTACGTGAGCGGCGTGCAGGGCGACCTCGCGACGGGCGTCGCCGCGACCGGCAAGCACTTCCTCGGCTACGCGCTCTCCGAGGGCGGGCTCAACCACGCACCGGTGCAGCTGGGGCCGCGTGAGTTGCGCGAGGTGTTCGCAGAGCCGTTCCGCGCCGCGATCGCCGAAGCCGGTCTCGCGACCGTCATGAACTCGTACGCGTCGGTCGACGGGCTGCCGTGCGGCGGGTCGAAAGCGATCCTCGACGACCTCCTCCGCGGCGAGCTCGGCTTCACGGGCGCAGTGGTCGCCGACTACTCCACGACCGACCTGTTGATGACGCATCACCGCGTCGCCGCGACCAAAGGCGAGGCAGCCCGGCGCGCGCTCGAAGCCGGGCTCGACATGGAGCTCCCGCAGCTCGACTGCTACGGCGCGCCCCTCCGCGACCTCGTCGAGTCGGGCGAGGTCGACGGGGCGCTCGTCGACCGGTCGGTGCGACGCGTACTCGAGCTCAAGAACGCGCTCGGGCTCTTCGAGCAGCGGTTCGTCGAGGAGGACGCGGCCGCGCTCGCGTACGGCCGGCCGGCAGACCGCGCGCTCGCGCGTGAGGCCGCGGTGAAGTCGCTCACGCTGCTGCGCAACGAGGGCGGCCTCCTCCCGCTCGCACCCGACCGACGCATCGCGGTGATCGGGCCCGCGGCCGACGACGAACGCCTCTTGCAGGGCGACTACTCGTATCCCGCGCACACCGAGATCGTGCAGCCGCGCGACCGCGACGGGCAGCTCATCGAGCGCGCCGGCGACTTCGCGCCCGGTCCGTACTACCCGGTGTCGGTCACCCCGCTGGCCGGCATACGCGCGATCGCCCGCAACGTCACGTATGCCAAAGGCGCGGGCGTCCGGTCGACGAGCACCGACGGCTTCGAACACGCGGTCGCCGACGCGGCGGCAGCCGACGTCGCGATCTGCGTCGTCGGCGGGCGGTCGGGCCTCATGCCCGACTGCACGAGCGGTGAGTTCCGCGACGTCAGCGATCTCGGGCTGCCGGGTGTGCAACAGCAGCTCGTGGAGGCGGTGGTCGCGACCGGCACGCCCACGGTCGTCGTCGTGGTGAGCGGCCGCGCGCACGCGCTCGGGTGGATCGCCGAACACGTTCCGGCGCTGCTGTACGCGTGGGTGCCCGGCGAGGAGGGCGGCGCCGCTATCGCCGACGTGTTGTTCGGGATCGAGTCACCGTCGGGCCGACTGCCGATCTCGTTGCCGCGCAGCGCGGGTCAAGTGCCGATCCACCACGACCACCGAGCGGGCGGCGGCCGCAGCCAGATCTTCGGCGACTACGTGGACGCGCCGGCGTGGCCGTTGTACTGCTTCGGGTCCGGCCTCACGTACACGACCTTCGAGTACGCAGGCCTGCACGTGCGCGAGCCCGCGTCGACCACCGAGACCGTGCAGGTCGAGGTCGAGGTTCGCAACACCGGGCCGCGAACCGGCACCGAGGTGGTGCAGCTCTTCGTGCGCGACGAAGTCGCACGCGTCGCGCGCCCCGACCGTCAGCTCGCGGGCTTCGCGCGCGTCGAGCTGGCGCCGGGTGACGCGGCGACGCTGCGTTTCGGCGTCGACCCGACCCAGCTTGCGTACTACGACGAGGACATGCGGCTCGTCGTCGAGCCGGGAACGGTTCGGGTGATGGTCGGCGGGCTCGAGCAGGTGTTCGACCTGACCGGCCGCGAGCGCGAGATCGCACCCAACGATCGCCGGCCGACTCTGTCTACTGTCGGATTCGCCTCGTAGCGGCGGCTCCGCCGCGGCCGGCGGCGCGACTCCTCCGGCCGGTCGTAGCCTGACGCCGTGGCTGACACCGAGACCGTCCGGCTGCGCTGGCGCAAGAGCGAGACGCACGGGCTGTTGCCCGACCCCGAGCCGCGTCCGATCCGGCACACGTTGTTCTCCACCGACGACCATCTCGTCGAGCCACCCCACATGTTCGAAGGTCGCCTCCCCGCGCGCCTGCAGGCGGAGGCGCCCAGGGTCGTCGAGACCGAAGAGGGCCACGAAGTGTGGAAGTTCGACGGGAGGATCTTCTTCCAGGTCGGGCTCAACGCGGTCGTCGGCCGCAAGACCGAGGACTGGAAGGTCGAGCCGACCCGGTTCGAGGAGATGCGCGCCGCCTGCTACGAGGTGAACGCGCGCGTCCGCGACATGGACATCAACGGCGTGTGGGCATCGGTGAACTTCCCGTCGCAGATCACCGGCTTCTGCGGCTCGGTGTTCTCCCGCTGCGAAGATCCCGAGCTCGGTCTTGCAGTGACGCGCGCGTGGAACGACTGGTTCTTCGACGAGTGGTACTCGCCGCATCCCGATCGCATGGTCCCGATGGGCATCACGTATCTCGCGGATCCCGAGCAGGGAGCGGCCGAGATCCGCCGCAACGCGGCGCGCGGCTTCACCGCCGTCACGCTGCCCGAGATGCCGCACCGCATCGGGATGGAGCCGATCTTCTCGGCGTGGTGGGATCCGATCATCGCCGCGTGTGCGGAGACCGACACCGTGATCTGCCTGCACGTCGGCTCGACCGGTGTCGCCGACATGCCGAAGGGCGCGCCGATGGTGCCGCTCGGCGCCACGCTCTTCGGACAACTCTCGCTGAGCGCGTGTGCCGAATGGCTGTGGTCGGGCTACGCGGTGAAGCACCCCGACCTCAAGATCATCATGAGCGAGGGTGGCATCGGCTGGGTGGCGATGCTGCACGACCGCCTCGAGAACATCGTCGACAGGTCGGGCTACGGCCACTACTTCCCCGGCGAGATGCGCCCGGCCGAGATCCTGCACCGCAACTTCTGGTTCTCCACGATCGACGACCCGTCGACGCTCTCGACGCGCGAGACCGTCGGCGTCGACCACATCACGTTCGAGTCCGACTACCCGCACGGCGACGGCACCTGGCCCGACACCCAGACCGTGTTCGCCGACGTGTTCGGCGGCCTGGCCGCCGACGAGATCGCCAAGATCTCCCACGAGAACGCGGCCGCGCTCTTCCGCCATCCCCTGCCCCCGCCCGGCAACCCGCACGCGATCGGCGTCCGGCGCTGATCAGGGCACCGAGTGGTCCGCTCGGCCCCTTGCACGAGGGGCCGAAAGCGGATTAACTGGCCCGTCCAGGGACAAACAGCCCGAGTGGGGTGAGTGGGCGGTGCAGAGGCGGAGCATGGATGCGGCGCGGCGCCGTCTGTTCGCGTGCGCGATCGGAGCGGTAGTCGCCGTCGGTGTCAACGCCGCGCCCGCGTGGGCGGCCGCGCCCGGCGTACCGGCGCAACCGACCGTCAAGGCCGGCAACGGGAAGATCGCGGTGTCCTTCCTCGCGCCCGACAACACCGGGAATCCGGCCATCGCCGGTTACAAGGCGACCTGCACCGACGGCACGACGCCGACATCCAACACCGTTTCCGGCTCGCCGCCCGATCCCGTCACCATCACCGTCACCGGCCTCACCAACGGCACCAGCTACACGTGCACGGTCGACGCGACCAACGCCGACGGCACCAGTGGCGAGTCGCTCCCGTCCGCACCTGCGACCCCGGGCCCGACCGCGCCCGACGCGCCGGCCCAACCCACCGTCGCGCGCGGCAACGCGCAGATCACCGTGACGTTCGGCGCGCCGGCCGACAACGGCAGCGCGATCACCGGCTACACGGCGAACTGCGCATCGATCGACGGCGGCGCTCCCAACTCCAACACCTTGGCCGGCGCCACCGCGACCCCGATCGTCGTCGGCGGACTGACGAACGGTCACATCTACTCGTGCGCGGTGACCGCCACCAATGCCATCGGCCCGAGCGCGCCGTCGGCGAGCTCCCCGACGATCCTGGTCGCGGGTGTGCCGAACCAACCCGCCGCGCCGACGCTCGTCGCCGGGAACGCGCAGCTCATCGTCAGCTTCGCGGCGCCCGTCGCCAACGGCAGCGCGATCACCGGCTTCACAACCACGTGCACCGACGGCGTCACGCCCGTGTCCAACACCGGCACGACGTCGCCGATCACCGTCACCGGCCTCACCAACGGCCACAGCTACACCTGCAACGTCACGGCCACCAACGCCGCGGGCCCGAGCCCCGCGTCGGCCGATTCCCTGCCCGCGGTGCCGGCGACGGTGCCGGCCACGCCCGCCGCGCCGGCGCTCGTCGCCGGGAACACCCAGCTCGTCGTCACCTTCGTCCCACCTTCCGACAACGGCAGCGCGATCACGAGCTTCTCCACGACCTGCACCGACGGTGTCACCCCGGTGTCCGCAACCGGCACGACTTCACCGATCACCGTCACCGGGCTCACCAACGGCCACACCTACACGTGCACGATCACTGCCATCAACGCGGCCGGTCCGAGCGCGGCGTCGGCGGCGTCGCTCCCGGCAGTGCCCGCGGCCGTGCCCTCGGCGCCCGCGCAGCCGGCGGTTGCCGGCGGCAACGCGCAGATCGTCGTCACATTCGTCGCGCCCGCCGCGAACGGCAGCCCCATCACGAGCTACATCGCATCCTGCACCGACGGCACCACTCCCGTCGTCAACACGGGCGCCGCGTCGCCCATCACTGTTTCGGGCCTCACCAACGGTCACTCGTACGCCTGCAGTGTCGCCGCCGTCAACGCAGCCGGCGTCGGCGCGGTGTCGCCCGCTTCCGCGCCGCTGATGCTCGGCCTTCCCGACGCGCCGGCGCAGCCGACTGTCGCACCCGGCAACACGCAGTTGACCGTCACCTTCGCCGCGCCGGCCGATCACGGCGTCAGCATCACGAGCTACACCGCGACCTGCACGTCGAGCGACGGCGGCGTGCTCGGGACGTCATCGGGCCCGAGCTCGCCGCTCACGGTGACGGGGCTCACGAACGGCAACACCTACACCTGCGCGGTGACCGCCACCAACGCCGCAGGCACGAGCGCGTCGTCGCCGCCGACCGTGACCGCAGTGCCGGCCGGCACACCCACCGCGCCGACCCTGCCGATCGCAACCGCGGGCAACGAGCGCATCGTCGTCGCGTTCAACCCTCCCGCCGGCAACGGCGGCTCGATCACCGCCTACACCGCGACGTGCACCGCCCCGAGCACCGGCGTCAGCAGCACGGTGTCGGGCCCGGGCTCGCCGCTCACGGTGCCGAACCTCCTCAACGGTGAGAGCTACAGCTGCACGGTCACTGCGACGAACGCGGTCGGCACGAGCGCGCCGTCGCCGGCCGTGCTCGCGATTCCGGCAACGGTTCCGGCCGCGCCGACGATCGTCGCCGCGGCAGCCGGCACCGCCGAGATCACCGTGTCATTCTCGCCGAACGCCGACAACGGCACCCCGATCAACGGTTACACCGTGACCTGCGCGTCGAGCAACGGCGGCATCACTCGTTCAACGGTGGGAACGGGCTCGCCGATCACGGTTCCCAACCTCACCAACGGCAACAGCTACACGTGCAAGGTGTCGGCAACGAACGCGGTCGGACCCGGCGTCGGGTCGGCTGCGTCGGGCGCGTTGATCGTCGGATCGCCCGGCGCGCCGACGCTGCTGTCGATCGTCTCGGGGCCGGCCCCGAGCGCAAAGGGTTCGCTGAAGGTGTCGTTCCGAGCCGGACCGAGCAACGCGAGCTCGATCCTGTCGTACCGCGTCACCTGCACGCCGACGTCGGGCGGGGCGAGCCACTTCAAGAACGGCGCGACCTCACCCATCTCGGTCGCGGGCCTGGCGACGGGCCACGCGTACTCGTGCTCCGCGGTTGCCACGAACTTCTTCGGGGTGAGCGCCGCGTCGAGCCCCATGGTCGGGAGCGTCGGCACGCCCGGACTGCCCAGGGTCGTGAAGGTCCTGACGGTCTCGCACGGCTTGGCCGTGCTGGTCGCGCCGCCGGCCGCCAACGGCCACCCGATCACCGGCTACCGCGCGCGGTGCACGTCGCCCGACGGGGGCGCGCCGACCAGCCCGACGCAGGCCACGAGCCCGATCATCGTGAACAGGCTGACGGCGGGCAAGACGTACACGTGCATGGTGACCGCACTCAATGCTCGCGGCTCGAGCCCGGCGGCCACGGTGGGCCCGGTCGTCGCGGCCGGCGTGCACGCCCAGAGCGTCACGACCTGCTCCGGCCACCGCGGGAACGTGCGCGCAACCCCGGGCCTCTTGCTGGCCCTCCCCGTACGGAATAGCTTCAGCTTCGGGGCCACGTTCAGCACGTGCTCCGGACCGTACGTACACGCGGTCGGGATATCGGTCTCGTTCCGGACGACGAACGCCCTCAGCTGCCAGAGTGTGATCGGCACGCGGATCGGCGGTTCGGGAACCTTGACTTGGAAAGCGCCGGTCGGCTTGGGGACGTCGGGAACGACGATGCAACTCGTGATCGGCTCGACTGCGGGCCACACCACCACGGCGCACTTCTCCGGCACCGTCACCTCCCACGCCAGTGTGTTCTCCGGGACGCACATCACCGGAACCCTCACGTTGCAACGCGGTCTGCACGCGGCCGCGTCGGGCGGTGACTGCACACCGTCGAAGTTGCTCGGCAGCTTCTCCGTCACCTCGGCCAGCATGACCATCTCGTGAGACGGCTCGCCCGGCGCAAAAGCGTGGGCGCGCTCATCGCGGTCTCATCATTGCTCGTGCTCGTCGCGTCGGCGGGCGCGCCGAGCATCGTCCCACTGATCGGGGTGCGATCGTCGGGCGCCGCGCTCACCGGCATCCACAAGATCCGCCACGTCGTGGTGATCATGCAGGAGAACCGCTCGTTCGACAGCTACTTCGGGACGTTCCCCGGCGCCAACGGGATCCCGATGTCGAACGGCCAACCCACGGTGTGCGTGCCCGACCCGCAGAGCGGCGGGTGCCAACGTCCGTACGTCGATCACACCGACGACAACGGCGGCGGCCCGCACGGCGCCCCCGAAGCGCGCAAGGACATCGACGGCGGGAAGATGGACGGCTTCGTCGCCGCGGCGGAAGACGCGCAACGCGGCTGCGTCGACCCCGACAACCCGAACTGCCAGGTCGGCCCGATCGGGGTGATGGGATACCACACCCAATCCGACATCCCGAACTACTGGAGCTACGCGAAGAACTTCGTGCTCCAAGATCGGATGTTCGAACCCATCGCGTCGTGGAGCCTGCCCGAGCACCTGTTCCAGATGTCGGAGTGGTCGGCCAAGTGCACCAAGCGCAACGATCCGTCGAGCTGCGTGAACCAGATACAAACGCCGGGGCCGAAGCCCGCGCAGAACGCCGAGAAGCACCCGGCCGGCTCACCGGGCACGCCGATCTACGCATGGACCGACCTGACCTACCTGCTGCACCAGCAGAAGGTCTCGTGGGGCTACTACGTGGTGAAGGGCACCGAGCCCGACTGCACCAACGACTCCGCGCTGAGCTGCATCCCGGGGCGGCAGAACGCCAAGACCCCGGGCATCTGGAACCCGTTGCCGTACTTCGACACGGTCAACAACGACGACCAGCTCGGCAATATCAAGTCGGTCGAGAGCTTCTACAAGGCCGCGCAATCGGGCTCGCTACCCGCGGTCTCGTGGGTCGTGCCGTCGGGTCAGGTGAGTGAGCATCCGCCGTCGGCGGTGAGCGCCGGGCAGTCGTACGTCACCAGCCTCGTGAACGCGATCATGAAGAGCCCCGATTGGAGCTCGACTGCCATCTTCTTGGCCTGGGACGACTGGGGCGGCCTCTACGACCATGTCGTTCCGCCCGTCGTCGACCAGAACGGATACGGGCTGCGCGTTCCCGCGATGGTCATCAGCCCCTACGCCAAGCGCGGCTACATCGATCACCAGACGCTGAGCTTCGACGCGTACGCGAAGTTCATCGAGGACGACTTCCTCGCCGGGCGCCGCCTCGACCCCAAGACCGACGGCCGGCCCGATCCCCGGCCCGACGTACGCGAGAACAAAGGTATCCTCGGCAACCTCACCGCCGACTTCGACTTCGATCAGGCGCCGCGGCCCCCGACGATCCTGCCGGTCCACCCGACCACGACGTTGACCGCGACCGTGCCGTTCTCGCCGTTCTTGCCCACGGCCGTCGCCGGGAACGGCCAGGCGACGGTGAGTTGGCAACCGCCCGACAGCGACGGCGGCGCACACATCCAGGGCTATGTGATCACGCCCTACGTGAATGGCCTGCCAATGGCGCCGCAATCGTTCGACTCGAGGACGACGACCCAGACCGTGACCGGCCTGACCAACGGCAACGCCTACACGTTCACGGTTCAGGCCCGGAACGCGCTCGGCGTGGGGTATCCGTCGCTGGCGACCAGCCCGAAGATCATCGGCGTGCCGACTGCGCCGCCCGCGCCGACCACGGCGCCGGGCGACGGCGCCGCGCGGCTGTCGTGGGGCCTGCCCGCCCGCGACAACGGATCGCCGGTGAGCGCGTACGTCGTGACTCCCTTCCTGGGCTCCGCCGCCCTCCCCTCGCGCACCTTCCACTCGTCCGCGAGGTCGGCAACCGTGACCGGCCTCACCAACGGCAAGACCTACACGTTCGCGGTCGCGGCCGCGAACGCCGACGGGACCGGACCGCGATCCGACGCCTCGAGCGCGGTGGTCGTCGGCGCGCCCATCGCCCGACCGTCGTCGAGGCGTTCGCTCGATCGCGTGCCGCCGTGCTCAGGTGGCGGGCGCCGGCGGCGAGCAACGGCGGCGCGGTCACGGGCTACGTCGTGATCCCGTACATCGGCGACCGCGTCCAGCAGCAGCACGAGTTCGGCTCGGACGCGACGCAGCAGAAGATCACGGGCCTGCGCTCGGGGACGGTCTACAGCTTCAAGGTCGCCGCCGAGAACCGGTACGGCGTCGGCCCCCGCTCCCAGCGATCGAACCGCGTCAAACCGACGTAGCCCGGGGCCTCTCCACCCTCCCGCCGCCAGATCCGGCTCAATGGACTCGGGCGTGGGGCCGATGAACCGGGGTGATGGCCGAGGATCGGGCGGAGGACAACGCGGCGCAGGCCGCCGCCGGCGACTTCGCGGCCCTGGCCACGGTCGCGCTCGCATTGCCCGACGCCGTGCTGGTGGTCGACGCCGGGGCCCAGGTCTGCTGGGCCAACCGCGCCGCCGAGCGTCTCTTCGGGATCCCGGTCGACGAGGCGATCGGCCAGAACGGCCTCGACTTCATCCACCCCGACGACCTGCAACTCGCCGTGCTCGCCCTCACGAGCGTGCAGGCCAAGGAGGTCGGAACGCTCCTCGAGCTGCGCGTCCGCCGCGGCGCCGGGTGGCGTCTGGTCGAGATGATCGGCGCACCCCTGGGCGACAAGCTCGTCCTGAGCGCGCGCGACCTGACCGAGCGCCGGCGCTGGGAGGTTGCCGGCGACGAAGTCGCGCGTTTCCGGTCACTGATGCAGAACGCCGCGTCGGTGACCATGCTGCTCAACCGCGACGGTGTGGTGGAGTCGTCGTCGGGTGGCCTGACGCGCATCCTCGGACTCGACCAGGAATGGCTCGAGAACCGGCCGCTCACGGATGCCGTCGACGAGCTCGACCACGAAGTGTTCCGCAGCGCACTGCGCGCGGTGCAAGAGATCGAGCCGGGCGGCGCGCCGGCACCCGTCACGATCGACGTTCGCCTGCGTCACGCCTCCGGCGGCGCCGTCCCGTTCGCGCTCACGATCACCAACCTCCTCGATGACCCGACGGTCGAAGGCCTCGTCGCCACCGGTCACGACATCAGCGATCGAGTAGCCGCGGTCGCGGATCTGCGCGAGGCGAACTCCGTGCTGGCCGCAACGCTCGAATCGACCGCGGACGGCATACTCGTCGTCGACGGGATGGGGCGGATCACGAGCTGGAACAGCCGGTTCGCGGAGATGTGGCGGATCGCGCCCGGGATGCTCGAAGCGCGCGACGACAGCCAGGCGCTCGCTTCCGTCCTCGAAGACCTCTGCGATCCGAGCGCGTTCGTCGCGAAGGTGCAGGAGCTCTACGACGAGCCCGAAGCGCACAGCCACGACCTCCTCGAATTCAGGGACGGGCGCGTGTTCGAGCGGGACTCCCTGCCCCAACGCATCGACGGCGCGGTCGTCGGCCGCGTGTGGAGCTTCCGCGACGTCACCGAGCATCGCCGCCTGCAGAACCAGCTGACGCACCAGGCATTCCACGACCCGCTCACCGGGCTCGCGAACCAAGCCTTGTTCCGCGACCGCGTCGATCATGCCGCCCTTCGGCTCCAGCGCCAGGGTGGGCAGCTCGCGGTGCTGTTCATCGACCTCGACGACTTCAAGACCGTGAACGACAGTCTCGGTCATTCGGCCGGCGACGCCTTGCTCAAGATCGTGAGCGAACGCCTGTCGAGCTGCGTGCGCGCGGGCGACACGGTCGCCCGGCTCGGCGGCGACGAGTTCGCGGTGCTCATGGACGCGCTCGCCGACGCCAACGACGCGCTCGACGTCGCGGAGCGAATCATCGTCGCGCTCCAGGAGCCCGTCGTGCTCGACGCCTTGCTCGTGTCGGCGACCGCGAGCATCGGCATCGCCTACGGATCGACCGGAGCCGGCTCCGACGAGATGCTCCGCAACGCCGACCTCGCGATGTACACGGCGAAGGCCGGCGGCAAGAACTGCTGCCGTGTGTTCGCGCGCGAGATGCACCTGGCCGCGGTGGAACGACTCGATCTCGAAGCGCACCTGCGCGGCGCAGCCGAGCGCGGCGAGCTCATGGTGCACTACCAGCCGATCTACGCGCTGCAGTCGGGTCGGATCACCGCGCTCGAGGCTCTCGTTCGCTGGCACCATCCCGAACGCGGCCCGCTCGGTCCGCTGTCGTTCATCCCGTTCGCGGAGGAGACCGGGCTCATCGACGAGATCGGTCAGCACGTGCTCGTGACGGCCTGCGAAGAAGCTGCCCACTGGATCGCCACCGTCGGAAACGTGGCCGCCCCATCGATCAGCGTGAACGTCGCGCCGCGTCAGCTCCTCGACCCGCACCTTCCCGATCGCGTCGAGTCGCTGCTCGACCGCTGCCACCTCGACCCACCGCGACTCATCCTCGAGATCACCGAGGGCGCGCTGATGAAGGACCCGGCGGCCGCGACCATCGGGCTCCGACGGTTGAGCGACCTGGGAGTGAGGCTCGCCGTCGACGACTTCGGAACGGGGTACTCGTCGCTCGCCTACCTCCAGCAGTTCCCGGTGGACCTCCTGAAGATCGACGGCTCGTTCGTGAGCGACATCCTCAGCCGCTCGGGGTCGCTGCTGGTGCAGGCGATCGTGCAGATCGCGCACACGCTCGGGCTGGTACCCGTGGCCGAAGGCGTCGAGAGCTCGGCCCAGTCGGACGCGCTCGCGGCCTGCGGATGCGACCTCGCGCAGGGCTTCCATCTCGGGCGCCCGGCCGATGCGACCACGACCCGCAGTCTGCTCATGTCATCGGCCGCAGTGCCCTCCGCCACTGTGGGGGCTGATCGGGAGCCATCGGGTCAAGGCGTGGTCGGCGCCAGTCGATAGCCGCTCGTGGAGTCTTCGCGCTCGAACTCGAGCTTTCGGGCCAGGTTACGGGCGCAGCTGTTCGACCCGACGGTGCTCACGTTGCCAGTCGTCGCGCCGGTTTTCTGGGCGGCGCGTCGCCTCGATCTGATCGCTTCGACGCCCATCTGGCTGCTCTGTGCCCTGCTCGTGGGCGCGTTCGTCGCGTCATGCGTCACCACCGCACTCTGGGGACAGTTCCACGAAGGGTGGCGGCTGTGGGCGCGCATCGCCGAGCAGACCTTCGGGATCACAGCCGTGATGTACGCGATCGGTTGGGGACCGATGCTCGCGATCGGGTTGATCTTCGGTGCGGTCGAAGGCATCCGCTTGTCGGGGTCGCGCGCGGTCGTGCCCGCGATGGTGAGCAGCGTCGCGGCCTTGACGCTCGGAGAGCTTGCGATCGCGGCCGGTCTCGCACCCACGCTCGTCGAACAGCCGCTCGTGCACGGCCTTGCCGTGCTCGCGGCGTTAGGGGTCACGTTCACTATCAAGCTGTTCGAGCGCGCCACGACCGAGACCGAGCGGGTCGAGTCGGAGCTCCGCCAGAGCGAACAGCGATTCCGCGCGCTGGTGCAGCACGCGTCCGACATCATCATGGTGATCGGGCCCGACGCAGTCATCACCTACGTGAGCCCGGCGTTCGAAGCGATCCTCGGCTACTCGTCGGACGAAGCGGTCGGGATGGACGGTGTGGAGCTCGCGCACCCGTCCGACGTCGGCATCCTGCGCGCGGCGATTCTCGACGTGACCCGCGGCCCGACGGCCGCCGGCTCCGAAGTACGCCTCGCTCACCGCGACGGCTCGTGGCGATGGTTCGACGTGATCGTGACCGACCTCATCAAGGACCCGAGTGTCGCCGGCTGGGTCGCGAACCTGCGCGACATCACCGACCGCAAGGCGCAGGAAGCCGCGCTCAGCGAGGCACAAGAAGCGTTTCGCCACGCGTTCGACGACGCACCGATCGGTATCGGGCTCGTCGACCTGCACGGGCGGATCGAGCGCACGAACCGGGCGATGGCCGTGTTGCTCGGGCGTACGCAGGACGACCTCGCCGGCACGTTGATCGGCGAGCTGACCCATCCCGACGACCGCGACGTGAGCGACTTCCATGCGGATCGACTGACGCGCAACGAGATCGACTTCTACCGCATCGAGAAGCGATATCTCCGACCCGACGGCACGACGGTGTGGGCATCGTTGAGCGTCTCGCTCGTGCGGGACATGGCGGGCCAGCCGATGTACCAGATCGGCCAATTGGAGGACATCACCGATCGCAAGCTTCTCGCCGATCGCCTCACGCACGACGCCGCGCACGACTCGATGACCGGGCTGCTCAACCGCTCGAGCTTCACCGAACGGGTCACGCACGCGCTCGTACAAGGCGCCGATCGCAAGGTCGCGGTGCTCTTCATCGACCTCGACCACTTCAAGGTCGTGAACGACAGCCTGGGCCATGCGATCGGCGACGAGCTCGTGACCACCGTCGCACAGCGGCTCCGCGACGTTTTGCGACCCGGCAACGTGATCGCCCGCTTCGGCGGCGACGAGTTCGTGGTGCTCTGCGACGACCTGAAGAACGACGACGACGCGTCGTCGATCGCACGCCGTCTGCTCGAAGCAGTCGCGGAGCCGATCGCGCTCACGACCGAAGAGGTGTTCGTGACCGCCAGCATCGGCATCGCGATCGCCGAGCCGGGCGACTCGTCGGAAACGCTGCTGCGCCACGCGGACGCGGCGATGTACCGCGCCAAGAACGGTGGGCGGGCCCGCGCGGTCGTGTTCGAGGCCGACGATCTCGGAGCGGCGGTCGATGCCCTGCGAACCGGGACCGACCTGCACCGTGCGCTCGAACGGAACGAGCTCGTCGTGCACTATCAGCCGATCGTGACGTTGCGGTCGGGCCGGGTGATCGGGTTCGAGGCGTTGGTGCGTTGGAACCACCCGGAGCGGGGCCTCATCGCGCCGGGCGACTTCATCCCGCTCGCCGAGGAGACCGGCCTGATCGTGCCGATCGGCGCGTGGATCCTCGAGACGGCGTGCCGGCAGATCGTCCACTGGCAAACCGTGCGCGACCGCGACACGCAGGGCGGCATGCTGGCGATGAACGTCAACCTCTCGCCCCGCCAGCTGGCCGACCCGACGCTGACCAAGACGGTGGCGCGCATCATCCGGGACACCGGCGTCGACGCCACCGCCGTCTGCCTCGAGCTCACCGAGAACGCCCTCATGCAGAACCCCGTGTCGGCCACCGAGGCGATGCGTGCGTTGCGGGACCTCGGCGTTCACATCAGCATCGACGACTTCGGCACCGGCTACTCGTCGCTGAGCTACCTCAAGCGGTTCCCGGTCGAGGCGCTCAAGATCGACCGCAGCTTCATCGGCGGGCTCGGGCTCGACAACGAGGACACGAGCATCGTGGAAGCCATCGTCACGCTCGCGCACGCGCTCGGCCTCACCGCCGTAGCCGAGGGGCTCGAGACGCCGACCCAACTCGAAGCGTTGCGCGGCATCGGTTGCGACTTCGCGCAGGGATACCTCCTCGGCCGCGCGCTCCCCGCCGATGTGATCGGCGACTGTCCCGCCGACGACCTCACCGCCTGGCAAATGCCGGAGACGGGAGCGTCCCTATAACGTTCGGGGAT
>Ga0265338_10000493_pt1 | contig 70460 bp, 62 predicted proteins | sample 42126metaG_FD_193579 | JGI IMG/M metagenome (GOLD analysis project Ga0265338, IMG submission 193579) | Rhizosphere microbial communities from Carex aquatilis grown in University of Washington, Seatle, WA, United States - 4-21-26 metaG | ecosystem: Host-associated > Plants > Roots > Rhizosphere...
GTCCGCATGGTCGGAACCGACCTGCTCCAACATGGCAAGATAGGAATAGCCGTCCGCTTTCCGGCTGTAGAGAAAGCTTGTAGATGGGATCGAATCGATCATCTCTGTATAGAGAAAACTGATCAAAACGACTTTGCTTCCGAACGCGCGGATGGTGTCGATCAATCGGGCGAGCTGCCGTTGCGTAGTCTCGACATCAATGCTTTGAAGTAGATCGTTCGCGCCGAATTCCAAAAGAACGATCGCCGGGTGTTTGGTAAAGACACTGTCTCCGACAATGTTGAGCGCATCTTGAGTCGTAGCGCCTATATATCCCTGGTTGAATACCTTAATTCGAAGCACGTTGCTCAATAGTGCAGGGTATGATGTGCTGTCCGCGGCTGAAGCGGATGATTGTTTGGAAAGCACGTAGGGCGTAGTTGCGGAGACGAAGATCGGATTCGACCATCCGCCAAGGTACCCCGCGGTAAGACTGGTGCCGAAACAAACAATTGATTGTCCGTTGTTCCACGGTACTTTTAATCCGGGATCGTTGGGATCCGTTACATGGTCGCAGGAGGATGAAAAAAGAGATATGGCAAGTATGAGATAACGGATCGGCTTCATGGGCGTTATGGTAAGACGATTAGACATTCTTTAGTTGACGCGGTCGGGGGCTATGATGATTTTTTCATATCGCAATTATGCACAACAGATTCAAATCATAGATTGGTCTTGCGGATATGCTTCGAATATAAACATGAATAACTGTTCCTGCAGGATAACGCGGTCATTGAGGGAATGTTCGGCAGGTGTATGAACGCCCCCTCGTGGTCGTTACTGGTGCAAAACTACTGCTAATCAAATACAAATGCAAGAATAGAATAGTCTATGCAGCAGTCTTTTTCTCGGAATCAAAGTGATGCCATGACGATCTTCTTGCATTCTGAATTGATTCATGATACACACACAAGGCAGGGAGAGTCACGGCATCGCCTGTCACCGACGGTCAGAACTCTTTGCACTCGCATCCGCTCTGCCACCATTCGAACTTATGCGGGTAAATGCAGAGGATCGAAATTCCGCCGCCGACAGCATCGGGATGGGCTAAGATCTCAAGCCCGAGGAGCGTGTTCATTTCAACCGTAATAGAATCTCTCCCGTGTCCGAGGTACGCAGGATGCGCGGAGAGGAACCTGTCAATTTCGACAGTGTTTCCGAGTTCGACTTTCATCGGATACCTGCCGACCTTCATTTCTTTTCCCCTGATCAGCGATATGTCCCCTTTTTTCAGAATATTAATGTCATGAAAATCCAGGACATACGAGCTCGCAACTCCTCCTTCAAATCCGAGGAACGCAACAGATACAAAGTCCCCCTTGACACCGCCTGCGATCTGCCGCTGAATGGTTTCAGCGTACGGTTCAAGTGTGTTGACCGCCAGCTTCTTAAAAATTGTCGCGATCGCGGAAAGGGTGGCGCCGTTTCTGCATGCCTCTCGGGCATCCCGCTCGACGGCATTCTCTCCATCGATGAAGGGGATGGCATTCCCGGATATTGCGAAATAGACGCTGTCGTTTCCTCGAAAGACTTTGCATCCATACCCGATGCCAGTCAGTTGGTTCTTCTTATCGAACGAAGTGAACTTGCTGTCGACTCCGATCACGATGGCATCGTGGAAGCAATACGCAAATACCGCGGTTCCCCGGTGAACCTGGCTGAAACAGCAGGCAGGGACAAGCAGACTCAGCAGGAAACCGGCCCGGAAGAATTTCATGCAAATAACCTCGCTCTTGGAGTCAACGATTTTTCTCATTCTATTTCTTCGACGGTGCGGGTTCTTCCCGTTAGACCGGCGCGGACTTTATATTTTCGCGAGCATTGCGGGCATACAGTGTAGCATGCGCGTCCGAAGCGTGCTCGGCACTTACCGAGCAATGGCGTCGGATGTCCACAAACGCACATCCACGTCGCATTGCTTCCCTGCGCTCCAGCTATTGCAGTCTTGCCTTTCAGGAAGATGACGGAGACTGTAAATTGATGAAGCTTGAATCCGTGTTTACCCTTTTTCATCGTCTCCACGCTGACGTTGATTCGTAAGATCTCTATTCACATAATCAATCCCGCATTACTCCGATAGCCCTTTGCTCCATCTTGTCATCTCTCATCATCTCATTCGCAAGCTCTTCATCATCTCGTTCCCAAGCTCTGCTTGGGAACGTACTAAGATCTCCACCTTCTGCCTCTTGCATTCCCATTCAGAGATTCGGAATGAGAAAAGACCATCGGCTCAGTGTAAGGTCACAGGTCTAATCAATGACCCGTAGATTCCCAAATGCCATATGATCTGTTTCATTGCCGTCGAATCCGTCGTCGGTTTCAATCCGCAAAACTCTCCCCGGGCCTAAATCCATGTCCAATTCCTGCATCTCTCTCCCGCTCAGTTGTTTCCCGAACAAGAGATGGCCATCCACAAGAATTCGAAATCTCATCGCGCCCAAATGAGAAACTCCGGCTTCCTCTGCCCAGCCGGCCGTTCCCAAGAGGCGACGCCCCTTGGTCGGCAATGCGAATTCAACATAGGCAATCCTGCCGCTGTCCTCGGGTGAAACGACTATTCCTTTCCTGTATTTCGTTCCGCAAATGACCAGCTCGTTCGACCAGGTTGGTTTATCGATGCCGATTTTTCCATCGATATTACCCGAACGGAGGACCCTCATGTAGGAGACAAACGTCAGGACAAGAAAGGCTCCGTGCGTTCCAGTTTTGTAATATTTGTCGTCGAGCGATCGACACGCTGACGCGCCGGCGGAGGGCATGCTGTATCAATCACGAAAATCCCTTATCCGCAATTGAGTGAGGTAGGCCAGATACATCGCCTGATTCATCGGGAGCTGATATTTTTTCTCGATGGATGGATGATCAGGATATTTCAATGTCAATTGGACATCTCGAAATTGGATCCATATCCGCTCGGCGGCCTTAAGGTTCTTCATGAATATCTTCTCGGTCCTCTTTGCCAAAAGAAGTTGTTGGTAGACGTAGTTCAGCCTTTTGTCGTTTTGTTCAAAAAGCTCTCAGCCGTTAGCTGGGTTCTCGATCCTCTTTGGGGCTGCAGTCATGGGTTGTGGGGATATGGAGATTGGGAACTCCAGTCTCTCCCTCCATTCGTTGTCGTCATGATGTGGCCCGAGGGATCCGACACCCAGCCGATCTTCGTGTCGACGAAAGACGACAGACTGAGCCAATACGAAAACGGTGCGTTGGTATGCGTCCAGGAATTGCCTGCGTCAAAAGTCTTAAGAACTGTGCCCGATCTTCCCATGATCCAGCCGGAATTGTCGGGGAACAACTGCACCATGAACAATGGGGGAACACTCTTTTGTCCCGCTGTCCAGGTATCTCCGCCGTCTGTCGTAGTAAACGTTTTGCCGTATGTATACTCAAGATCGCTCCCCACGACACAGCCATGGAGCGCGTCGCCGAATGCAATGCCCCAGAGATTCAAATTCGGATCGACGATTGATGTCGTCCAATTCGCGCCTCCGTTCGTGGTTCTCATCAGTGCGCCGTTAGATCCGCAGACCCATCCATATTGGGTCGACGTAAAAGCGATAGAGCAGAGGCTGGATGTGGTCTCGGTCGCCTGAATCGTCCACGTGGATCCTCCGTCGGTCGTCGCAAGAACAATACCTCCTTCGCATGCGACCCATCCGTGAAGCGGATCGATGAACCGTATGGCTTTGCACAAGCGCATCGTCCCCGATTTCTGCCGCATCCATGATGCTCCGCCGTCAGTGGTATTGATGATGACTCCCTCGCGTCCGCAAACCCAGCCTCTCGACAGGTCCACAAATGAAAGACCGAACAGCTGGTTTGGAACTCCCGAATATTGTTCCGTCCAAGACGCCCCTCCGTCGGTTGTTTTCCGGATCAATCCGCCTTTGCCGACGATCCAACCGGTCGACGCATTGACAAATTGCATCAGATCGAATGGGTTCTCCACGGGAGGCTGCTGCTCGTGTAAAATGGTGTTGGTACATGATGGGAGGAAAAACAAGAAGAGAAGTAAGGAAGTTGATCTCATAGTGATGTCCTTGAGGTTAGGAGAGAGATTTTTTCGCATTAGAAAGTGGAATGCACTCCTCGAGAGCTATTTCTGTCGATGAGGGAATGGCCGGCAGGTTGATGACCACCCCCTCGCAGCGGTCACTAATGCAAAAGTAAGGCTATTCGTGTGTAAATGCAACCTTATGAAACCGCATGTCGAAAGTGGACTGCTCGGAAGTCTCTTTCGCTCTGGATTTCTTTTGCTATTGCATTTATATTGCACAAGAGGCAGCCCCAAAAGACAGATGACCTCTGCGCCGTGCGGATTGATTTCTTATTAGAACTTGAAGAAGGCGATGAATCTGAACCTCACAAATAAAGTGGCGGTCATCACCGGAGCGAGCCGGGGAATCGGCCGATCGATCGCAGAAGCGCTGTCGCGGGAGGGAATGCTCCTCGTTATTGCTGCAAGATCCAGCGATCTGCTCCAGGAAGTCGCCCGGTCATGCGGAAAGAATGTTGTTGTGTTCGCAGCTGACCTGCGCGATGAAAAGTCGCCCGGGGCCCTCATCGAGTTTGCAGTAGAGAAATTCGGCACGATCGATCTTGTGGTAAATAACGCCGGGGCGACGAAGCGGGGAGATTTTCTTGAACTCACCGAGGAAGACTGGCGGGATGGGTTCGCTCTTAAGCTGTACAGCGCCGTTCGATGCTCACGGGCGGCATGGCCGCATCTTGCGAAGTCAAAAGGGTCCATCCGTCAATATCGTTGGGATAGGCGGACGCACCGGAAGCGCGGATTTTTCGATCGGCGGTTCCGTCAATGCGGCGCTGCTCAATCTCACAAAAGCCCTTGCTGACCGCGGCAACAAAGATGGTGTGCGGGTAAATGCCATTAATCCGGGATGGATAGCCACCGACCGATTACGGTCACGCATTACAAAATTTGCTGAAGATCATCGGATTGGTTTTGACGATGCCGCTGCGCGGATGGCAAGCGACATGGGCATACGGCGTTTTGGCGCGCCCGAAGAGATCGCATCCGCCGTGGCTTTCCTGGCATCCGACGTTTCTGGCTACTGCCAGGGAACGATCTTCGATATCGACGGCGGAACAACCGGGACGCTCTGATGCATCGGCTGCACAGTAGATAGTTTTACTTGCCCTATATTCCGATCAGGAGTCGAGAATGCCGATTATCAAGTTTCGCAGCCAGGGGGAAGCTCAGGAATGGATAAACATCATCGAACATTTCGAATCGGTCATGAGCGCAGCGAATGAGGAGAATAAAAAGCTGAGAGAATACTACGATGCTCAACTCCGGACTGCAAATTTCTGGAAACGCTATGCCTTCGAAAGAACGATCGACACGAAACTTCAGGGGATCGCGTTGAGCAGTCTGAAGCAAGTTGAAAGCGATGGTGTATTGATGGACAGCGTTGTCCCGGCATTCATGAATAAAATGCTGAGCTTCCTGAAGCTGTTTCAGCCGGGGAATTGAAAGCTCTGTTCTACATCGCTGTTGCTCCGTATCAGAAAGAGAATCCGTCCACCACAAGATTTATCGCCGTGGTCGTGGTCCCGGTGATTGGAGAGCCGATTGAACTGTACGTACTGGAATGGTACCTGATGTCGAAGTGCTTCGTCAAATCATCTATCCACGATTGAACTGCGGGGGGTGCCCAAAAACCGATCAGTCTCACGAAGCCGCGAGCACTCACGCTGTACCCAGAAGTAGTATACGCCAGACCGGGACCTTCTACCGAACCGCCGCGTATATAGAGCGCTTCAGCTACCTGCAGCTGCCATCCCTTTCTGACGCTCGCGTTAGCATTCGACTTGCCGAACAAAACATTGTCGATAAAGTCGATATCGCCGAGACCTGATTTATAGGAATAATTTGAACTAGAGTATCGCGATACCAGGAGATCGTCTGCCTGACGGATCAATGTAAACGTGGCCAGTTTTCTTTCGGCATTGGCCGATTGGTACACCAGTCCCCCCTCGATGCTCCCACCGATTGTCGCGGTCCGGGGTAACGGATCAGCTTGTGCAGCGTCGAGATAGGACACGCTCCCTCCGACGTTCGATGTGACGTCGGCGAACGAGATATCGAGTATCGGTTTCACCTTAGGAATGATTTCATAGTCGTCTCCTGTTGCTGCCGACAGAATTTTCACCATGGGCGCGTTGATGAGCACTCCAAAATCGGTCGCGTTCACTTTCGCAGTAGGACCTAACACCGATCGTATTTTTTTGAAATTCCATCCGATCCCGGCTTTGAGATAATACTCGAAGCCGAAGCCTACTCAGTAATTATCGGATGTTTCATAGGCATTAAACTGTCCCAAAACATCGGCACTTTCATCCGTTATCACAAAATTTCCCAGTTCGAAATCGACGCGTGAATAACCGAAACCTGCGCTCAGTGAAAACGGCAGCCCGCATAGTCTGCCTATATTCGCCCCGACATTCGCTGCCTCACTGGAGTAGGTTAGTCCGGGTAATGAGAATTCCGGGAGCCATTCTGTCTTCGGACTATATTTCTCTGCATTGAAACCGTTGTTCAGCGAAAAAAGTCCGAGTTGTCCTGGATTGGAGATTGTCGCAAGGGCATCATCCGTTGGTGTTGATGCGGTCGCCCCGCCCATGCCATTTCCTTCGGGAGAAGAGCTGATCAATAGAAAGGGGACCGCAGTCGACCCTCCCTGAGCGAATGATAATGACGAAATGATTAGTAACAGACCGGTCGTGGCTAGAACTATCGCTTTCATGATGGGAATTCTCCTCCTGCGGTTAGCGTTAGATGCAAGATGCTGCAGATTGGCAATATCTCAGGGACTCCACACGCGCAGAATGCCCTGTGCAGATCCTTCTATTCGGAGATCCTAAATGGGGAGCTGTGAACGATGAAGCAGGAAAGGTTGGCGTTGGCTAGAGAAGTCCCCGTTTATGTCTCAATGGAATATGAATCAACCTTGTGCAAATGTCAATTTATTTCATGTTCCGGCTGTAATCTATTGAAGGATTGGAGATATGTCTGTGCTCCGAAACACAATCGCCATCCAGGGTTCTGAGTTACGGGAATAGAGATTGAGATTTTGGATAACGCCAGTCGAGCTCACACTACGGTGTAACCTTAATAGATATCTGCCGTATGTGAATAAATCAATACAAGGGCAAAACTTGAGACATGTAAAGTATTTCGTGCTTCCTGCTTATCTCTTCACCGTTCTTGGTGGATCCATTGCCGGCGCGGCAGAAATTTCTAAGAACCAGAAAGGTTTTTCTGTCGCTGCCGTAAAAGTCCAAACAGATATCGGGCTTACCGGCAAACTCTCAGACCCTCTTTGGAGCACGGCGCCAACCGTAGAGTGCCCCTTCGAAGTCCAGCCCGGTGAGAATACCCCCGCAGCTCAGCGAACGTTTGTCAAGATACTGTACAATTCGCGGTACATTTATTTCGGTTTTATTTGTACGGATAGTACGCCGTCCGCGATTCGCGCGCATATTTCCGACAGGGACAACATCTTCAATGATGATTTTGTGTTTGTCGCTCTCGATACGTACGCTGACAATCAACGAGCGTACGAATTCGTCGCTAATCCGTTCGGGATACAGGGGGATCTGATGAGGACGGGAAACAACGAAGATGCGAGTTGGGACGCCGTCTGGTATTCAAAGGGAACCGTGAACGATACTGGCTACGTCGTGGAAATGGCGATACCCTTCAAGAGCATACATTTCCCGTCCAACAAATCGCAGGATTGGACGGTGATGATCATCAGAAATCTTCCGAGAGCCAGCCGCCAGCAATTTTCATGGACACCGTTCGACAGGAACGATCCCTGTTCGATGTGCCAGGGAGGAACGCTGCGAGGATTACAAGACCTAGAAGCGACGGGGACGATGGAGGTCCTTCCGTACGTCATGGGCTTTCAAGCCGGAAACATGGCCGATGCAGGGGACCCGACGTCCCAATTCGTCAACGGAAAAGTAAGCGGACGCGTCGGCGGGGGTGTGAAGTTCTCGCCGAATCCCAGTCTATTTGCCGAGGCTGTCATCAACCCGGATTTCAGCCAGGTTGAATCCGACGCGACGCAGATCAGCGTTAACTCGAGCTACGCGATTTATTATCCGGAAAAACGCCCCTTCTTTCTGGACGGCGCGGACATCTTCAATACGCCGCTGACCGATTTCTACTCCCGCATGATCAACAACCCGATCGGCGCGGCAAAGCTTATTGAAAAATCGGACGGACTCACGCTTGCCTATCTTACTGCAAGCGACAGGAATTCCCCCTTCACGATCGCCGAAGAGGAGGGGAGCGCGTCTGTTGAAAGTTCTTTGCGGTCCTATTCGAATATTCTTCGCGCGAAATATGATTTCGGCACGCAATCGTACGTCGGCGCGCTGGGGACCGCGCGGAATTTCAGCGATGCACACAATTACACAGGCGGCGTTGATTGGAATCTGTTTCTCAACTCCAATTATTCGATCCGCGGCCAGCTGCTGGCTTCGAATACAAAAGAGGTCGACGATACGACGATCTATCTCGACGACAGTTTTTTCGGAAGCACAAAGTACACTCCCGGGTTCGACGGACAGCAATACAACGGCACCGCGTTGTATACGCAGTTTCGGCGCGATGCGAGGGATTACAGTTTCTATTTGACCTATCAGAATATTTCTCCAACCTTTCAGACCCAGAACGGCTTCGTGACCGAAAACGATTTGCGAATACTCGACCTGCAGAATTACTACAGTTTTTATCCGTTAAATTCTGTGGTCGATCTGGGGCAGCTCTGGATGGAGAACAACCTGCAGTTCGATTACAATAATTCGCGCAAACAGGATTGGACGGTAGCAGGAATCTATTTGCAGTTGAAGAGTCAGACAAACATCAATTTGTTATTTGTTCCTTACAACGAGGAATTGTATCATGGCGTACGGTTCAAGAAGATCAATCGCGGCGAGATCAACGTGAATTCTTCACCTGCGCCGTACATTTCTTTTACGACGGACGTGGCCATCGGAAAATTTATCGACCGTGATTCTGCGTTGACCGGGTACGGCCACAACATCTCGGTGTCAGCCTCGCTTAAGCCTACGTCCCATGTAGAACTGGACTTGTCGTACTCCCGTTCGAGGCTCTCCGACTATTCCACGAACGAGCTTTTCTATGACGGTTACATATCGCGTTTCACGGGGATCTATCAATTCAGCTCTGACGTGTTCTTCCGTCTTATCGGGCAGTACGACAAATTCAGCAGATCCGTTGAAATTGATCCTTTGCTCAGCTACAAGTTGAACCCATTCACGATTTGCTACGCGGGATCATCACACAACCTTACGGATTTTGATAGCCCGTACGGCTTTGAACAGACCGAAAGACAATTCTTCATAAAAGTTCAGTATCTCTGGAGACAGTAAGCACCCGCCCCAAAAGGTATGAGAAGCCGAGCATCGCTCTCGGCACCGGTTTGAACGACATCTCCGACTCTATTTATAACACCCCCCAACGTCCTTCCTGTTGTGCAATTCAGAAAAATCTTCGTATATTTGTGCACGATGGAAACGTCAATGAAGAAGAAAATCATCTTGGTCGGTGACAAGGTGCTGGTGTCGCCGGAAAAAGACCAGGAGAAGTCGACCCACGGATTATATCTTCCTCCCGGCGTGAAAGAAAAAGAAAAAGTCCAGAGCGGATATATTGTCAAAGTCGGTCCAGGATATCCCGTTGTCAATCCCAATTACGTCGATCAGGAACCGTGGTCGACGACGCCGAAAGATCCCGTCAAATACATTCCGCTCCAGGTGGAAGAGGGCGACTATGCGATTTTTCTTCGGGACGCCGCCATTGAAATCGAGTATGATGGCGAACGATATCTTATCGTCCAGCAGTCATCCTTGTTGATGTTGATCCGGCGGAGCGCGTATACCGAGATCGGACCATGATCGCAACGCATGACCCTCTCATTCTCAGCGAAGCAAACATTCACGCACAATTGCAAACAGCCCCGTTTACACAAGGATTTTATACTCTCCGGTTCTACACAGAGAACGGGAAACCCGCCGCGCATCCCACAGAAACGATTTCCGAATTTTACCTCTACCCGTCGGGAGGAACCTTGCGCGACAGCACGTTCAACCTTGTCTTTTACGATTCTCAGTTCGACACGTACCGGGGATTTAAACCGCCGCATCTGAAGAGATAATTAAGAATTAGGAATTATGAATTAAGAATTATGAATGAAGAATCTTCTTTCACAGCGTAACTGCGAAATTATTAATTCTTAATTCTTCATTATTAATTCTATAAATTGGTCCATTGCCGCCAACAAAGCATTCGAAAGGTACTCAATGCAGCCTGAAGAGATATTAGAAAGTATCAGCGGGGGTTTCTTTGCTCTCGATGCGGATTTCAAGTTCACGTATTGGAACCGGGCCGCAGAAGAGGGGACGCGATTCCTCCGGGACCAGGTGCTGGGGAAACATGTGTTCGAGATATTTCCAAATGCAGAGAAGGCCGAGCTCGGGGATCGGTATCGAACGGCAATGGAGACAAAGACCTTCCAGTCGTTCGAAACGAGCTACCGGGACAGCAACTTTGAGGCATGGTACAACATCCGCATTTATCCGAACGAGAACGGGCTTTCCGTCTTCTTCCAGGACATCACTCAGCACAAGCAGCAGGAACGCCAGCGGGAGACGCTGCTCGAGATCTCGCACGTCATCAACACGAGCAACCAGCTCGACGACTTGTGTGCGCAGGTCGTGCATACCATCGCCGCCCGGTACGATCTTCCGTTCCATCATGTGCTGATGTACATTTTCCGCAGGCAGGACGAAAAAATAATTCTAGTCGCGCCCGAACTCCCGTCGATCGAATGGGAAAAGAACCTCACGGCGCGGTCGGTCAACGAACAGAACCCGGCAGCCTGCATCGATGCGGTGATCACCGGTGCGCCGATCATTACGTCTGATGTATCCCGCAGTTCGTACTACGCCGTCGCTCCGGAAATGCTGGTGAGTTCTGAACCAAAAACTGTTCTGGCGATTCCGCTTAAGGTCGAAGGCGAGCTTATCGGCGTGATCGAAATGCTGATGAACTCCGACCGTGCGTTTGCAGAACGGGAACAGTCGTTTCTCTCGCTTATTGCGAATGAACTCGCGGTAGGGATCAGCCGCAGAGGATTGATCGACGAGCTCCGAGTGAAGAACGTCGACCTTGAAATTCAACGGGCGCAGACACAGGACGCGCACGAAACGTTGAAGAAATTCCTCGCCTTCTTCAGCCATGAGCTCCGGTCGCCGCTCAACTCCATCATCGGGTTCTCGGAGCTGATCCAGCTCGACTTGCCGAAGCTCGACGCTGCGACGGTTTCATCGTACGTTTCTTCGATCAACCTGAGCGGAAAGCATCTCCTCCAGCTCATCAACGATATCCTGGACCTCTCGAAGCTCGAAGCGGGCAAGCTGGAACTCCATTATATGAGCATTCCTATCCGTCATTTCATCGACGGGCTGACAAAGTCGCTCCAGCCGCAAATGGAGGAGAAAAAGCTTTCGTTCCAGATTCTCGTTGCCGAAGAGCTGGACGATATCGTCGCCGACGATATCCGCCTCAAGCAAATTATCCTCAACCTTGTTACGAACGCGATCAAGTTCAGCCACCCCGAAAGCACAATCGCCATCAGCGTGCTGCGTGTTGAGAACGTGGTCGAGTTCAGGGTTCAGGATACCGGGGTCGGCATCCGGGCGGACGAACTCCCCCGGTTGTTCCTTCCGTTCCAGCAAACGTCGGCCGGAAAGAGGAAACAGGAGGGGACAGGGTTGGGCCTATCCATCACCAAAAAATTGGTCGAGCTGCACGGAGGCACGGTGACGGCAGTCAGCGAATGGGGAAAGGGAAGCACGTTTATTGTGAGGATGCCGATGATGATAAATTCGCGCGGCGACAGCAGTGAAATTGTCGGAAACATCGCAGGCATTCTCACGTCGTCCTCAGAGCCCCAGCGGGTACTCATCGTGGAGGACAAACCGCACGCGCGGCAGATTCTCCAGTCCTATCTCGTGGAGGCAGGGTACGTCATCGAAACTGCGGCGAACGGCATTGAAGCGCTCGAGAAAGCAAAGATGTGGAAGCCGGATGTTATTACGCTCGACATTCTTCTTCCGGTGAAGGACGGCTGGCAGGTTCTGCGCGAGCTCAAACAGCATCCGCTCTGTAAAGATATTCCGGTCATCATCATCTCGATGCTCGACGAAAGAAATGTCGGCTTCGGACTCGGAGCCGTCGACTACTTCGTGAAGCCGGTTCAAAAAGACGAGCTGCTCGAATCACTCCGGAAAGTGACCTCGGGATTGAAACAAAAACAATCCGCCAGAATTCTGGTGATCGACGACGACCGTTCCGTGATCGATCTGGTAGAGGTGATCCTGGAAGCCGAAGGATGCACGGTGCTGAAGGCCCTGGACGGAAGGGAGGGACTGCGTCTCGCGCAGGAAGAACACCCCGACCTTATCATCCTCGACCTGGTGATGCCCGAGATATCGGGTTTCAATGTCGCATACCAATTGAAGCATAACTCGAAGACGCAAACGATTCCCGTGATCGTCATGACGAGCATGGAGATCGATGATGAGACCAGGGAACAGCTCCGCGGATTTGTCGTCAGTCTGATGAAGAAGTCCGGGTTTACGAAGAAAGACCTACTGCAAGAGATCTCTGCTATAGAATCGAAACGACAATAGGCACTTTGTCGTTCGATGGCTATCGGCGCTCTGCCCTCCGGGATTCATCGATTCAAGGTGCGAAATCGTGTTCGCCGTCCGCCGTGCGATCTCCGTCTTAAGCTACCCTCAATATTCTTCTTCCACAACTCAAACGTGAACCACCAGTGGACCTCGGCGGCAAACGCGTTGTTGCCGGCATAGTAGCTGTGAACGGCATCGGAAAGATTCCTGTAATTGTATGCTGAGCATTCAATCACTCCCCGAGAATTCAACGTGTCGAGGATGAACTCCCGCATGGCCTCTAAATAGGAGCGCGCCAGATCGTTCTTTGACCGGTAGAAGAGTTTCCGTTTCGCTTTTGTGTACATCCACGCGGAGATGTTCGGCATGGAAAAGGGATATGTGGCGTTGTTCTTAACCAGCGGATACTTTTTCAGGGCCGGATGGCGTTCCGCGATGACCTTGCGAAACAGTGCCCCATTGTTTCTGTACCGTACCGGTGTGTTAAAAACCGAGGTGATGACGCTCGGCTGCGCGAAGGGCATATAGTTCATGAGTATGGAATCGATGCGCGCTTGTTCGTCGCTGCCGAGATTCGGGATTCGCGTTCTGACGGCCCACAAATCCAAATAGTTAGCGATGCCGATTTCTTTCATGTCCGGCATCATCTCCAGCATGGCGGCGATTTCTTTGCGTATGCCGCCCTCCATCTGTGCCGACACCTCGGCGTTGAAAAAATTTGCTCTCGCATGGCGCAGATACTTCAAGACCCCCTCAACATTCTTTTCTTCGATCGATCTCCTTCCCCTGAAAGCGAGCTTGTTCAAATACTGGCGGCGCGCGATTTCGCCATAACCACCGTCGAGCAGCAGCAGGCTTTGTGCATCAAGAGCTCGATATAGCCTTAGTCTCAGAATCGTGGAAGCCGGCTCGACAAGGTTGGTCTGCGCAGCGTAGTCGTTGGAGATGCGGAGCAGCTCTTCCGGGCCGGGGAGAGTGGCATCGAACAAAGAATTGTCTATTCCGCACTCCCTTGAAATCTTTCTCCCAACATAAACATCCGGATCGTCGCTGCATCCGAACGTGTGCGTTTGGAAGAGTTGCGCATCGGAAGAAAGAAGCAACGCAAAGAGGACTCGAGAATCAAGGCCGCCCGACAGCCCCAGCGTAATGTGCAATTTCCCTCGGAGGTCCGGGTTGGTAAATCGCGTCAACAGATGAACGAGTTCATCTTGCGAGTGATCTCGGTCTCTGATCGGATCAAACACCTTATGGCTGTGATGAACTCCGTCTCGGCTGATGACCAGTTTTCCTGAAGGTCCAAGTCTTTCGATTCCATTAACAAGGCTGTCATATGAGAGCTGATTGAACATCAGCCATCGATATCCAAGACTTCCGAAATTGATCGTGCAGCCCCCCAGATACTGAGCTGCCCAATCAAGCCTCGAACTGACTATTGTCTCAGTTTCAGTCCTCGCCCAGTAGAGAGTTCGAAGCCCCAATTGATCTGTGTATGCCTCGAATTGTCCGCCGTGATACGACAAAAAAACAAAGTGTCCGCTGAGGCCTTTAAGCAGGGATTTATCTCTATCGACTCCCGACCAGTCATTTTGCGTAAGAATCGTGCAATTCGTTTGACCCAGCCGCAGGCCGCATCCCGCTGCAATCCAAACGGATTCAATCTCGTTGCTGCTGTTTGAAGTCGCACCCGAGAGGCATGTAGGCTGGAAACCGCCCGCTGCAAAGTAGAATTCGCGATTGCTGAAGAAAGTGTTGAGTGGTGTATTGTGAACGCGGCTGGCCAGGGAGATAGTTTTCTGCGTAACGCTGTCGCCGATGACGCCAAAGAACCAACTCATATGCACCCCTCGTTGCGGTGAATGGAGGAAAAAATGGTGATTCACAGTAAATAAAAAAAAACGCTAATGCAAGATGAAATCAGTCGTGATTTGACCCCGAAGGATTGTTCGATCGGATCGAGCTCGCCTTGTTTCAAAACGGCAAGTTTCTTATCTTAAGATAGGAGTAGAATGCCATCCGCACCGGGGCGGAATACTCGACTCGGGCATTCCCGCTGCGAACTGGGGACGGGAAGGATGTTGGTGCGGAATGCGTAAGAGGATGTACGTTGGCAGAAGTGAAATTGCTGACTGATGTTGGCAAATTGAAGCATCGAGAGGAAGAAAAACCGCGAAAATGATCTAATTTATTTCGGGGTGTAGCTCAGCCTGGCTAGAGCGCTTGCTTTGGGAGCAAGAAGTCGTAGGTTCGAATCCTATCACCCCGACATCTATCCCGCTTGGTAATTGCCAAAGCGGGATTTTTTGTCACGCCTCGGATCTTCAAGGTTTGCATCTTTATCCTAAATGAATTATTTTTTTGGAAAGATTTTGAGCATGAGCTTGCCGTATGATTGATATATCTCAAGCGCTTTTACAGGAACAGATTGTCACGGTGGGTAAACTATTCGTTGAGTATGCACAGACCATCGGCGTCAGCCTCTGTTTTGAAAATCTCGATAAGGAAGTATTTGAACTTCCCGGCTCCTACGCGCCTCCGTGCGGCCGCCTCCTTTTAGCGGCTGATGGGGCGCGAATTGCGGGCTGTGTCGCATTGAAGAAAATCGACGATCACACATGCGAAATGAAAAGACTATACGTACGCGCCGAATTTCGCGGCCAGAGCCTGGGGAAAAGATTGGCGATACGTATTGAAGACGAGGCTCGCCAAATCGGATACCGGCAATTGAGATTGGATACACTTCCTTCCATGAAAGAGGCCATTGCCCTCTATCGCTCCCTCGGTTTTGAAGAAATTCCGGCCTATCGCGAACTTCCGGTACCGGGAGCACTGTTTATGCAGGTGAAATTGTAGGAAACGGTTTTCAGATCAGTGCTGACGCGATGAGTGACGCTCTGAACGTCAAATACTCGCAGAATCGGTTGAGAAAGCCATGGCATCTCCTACACGTTGCGCGTATTGAACGGCCAACCTCTTTGAGCGGGGATCGGAGGAAAGCGCTCATTGCCTCTGTAAGTACTTTAAAGGGCAAAGCGCTCTTCTGCAACAGGTCCCCCTGTCTTACCTTGATTCTCGCGCCTATTTTCAGTATTATTTTCTCATCATTTTAAATGTCCGGAGCGGTTCGAACACACCTCCGGTCATACCGTCCATTCATTCCTGTCTTCATGAAACAATCTCAAGCAAAGTCGAAAACTTCGTCGCGCAAGAAGGACCATGTGCTCCTCACCGTGAACCGCGACGTCGCTTTTCGCGAGAAGACCACAGGGTTTGAACGGTGGGAATTTGTACACAATGCGCTGCCGGAGATAGATTTTTCCGAGATTTCTACTGAGGCAGTTTTTCTTTCCAAGCCGCTCTCATTTCCTTTCATGATTTCCTGCATGACCGGGGGCTATGCAGATGCGAAACGGATCAACAAGAACCTCGCAGAAGTGTGCGAAGAGCTCGGCGTCGCCATGGGTGTAGGGAGTCAGCGGCAGGCGCTGGAAGACACGACATACCACTCATCGTTCAGTATTGTGCGCGAAGCGGCGCCGACGATTCCGATTGTCGGAAACATCGGCGCGGCAGAAGTGGCAAAGCTCACGGATCTTTCGCCGGTGCAACGCCTTGCGGACCTCATACGTGCCGACGCATTTGCTGTTCATCTTAATCCGCTTCAGGAATTTCTTCAGCCGGAAGGAAGACCGGCATTCCGGGGTGTTCTTAAAGGGATTGAAACTCTTGTGCGCGGATTGTCAATTCCGGTAATCGTTAAAGAGATTGGCGCGGGCATTTCAAAAGAGGTTGCGCAGCGGTTGATCGGCGCGGGCGTTGCGATCATTGATGTTGCCGGCGCGGGCGGCACCAGCTGGGCTGGGGTGGAAATTCTTCGGAGAAAAGAGGGACATGCGAACGATCTCTTTTGGGATTGGGGAATCCCGACATCCGAGGCATTGCGGCAAGCCGCTTCTCTCCGAATCTCCTCGCCGGAACTTTGCCTGATCGCGTCGGGGGGGATGACAAACGGCGTTGAGGCGGCAAAGGCCTTTGCTCTCGGCGCGGATATTGTCGCGTCCGCCCGTCCGATGCTGCAGACGCTGATGGCGGCGGGTAAGAAAGGATTGTCCGACTCTCTCGACCGGTGGATCAGGGAATTCAAAGGAACGATGTTCCTCGTCGGCGCTCCGACGCTGAAGCATTTGCGCCAGGCGCCGCTCATTCACGTATGATTGCAACCACTCTCAAGTCACTCTGTCAATGAAGAATTTCAGTTCACAGTATCAACGGTACAAAGGAATTGTCGACCAACAGCTTCGGTCGTGCGTGAGAAAAAATGAGCCTCTTTCTCTCTATCAGCCCGTTCGGTATGTACTTTCTGGGGGAGGGAAGAGAATCCGTCCGCTGCTCGTCCTTCTTTCGTGTGAAGCGGTTGGAGGATCGGCGCGGCAGGCACAGCACGCTGCTGTCGCTGTTGAGATACTCCATAATTTTACGCTTGTGCATGATGATATTATGGACAACGCAGCCTCGCGTCGGAGTCGCGCAACGGTGCATACGAAATGGGATACGAATATCGCGATCTTGGTTGGCGACGAACTCGTTGCCCTCGCATACCGCGAATTGCTCAGAACGCGCTCGCCGTATATTGCTCGCGTCGCCGATATATTCACAGAAGGGGTTGTCGAAGTGTGCGAAGGCCAGGCATACGACAAAGAGTTTGAAATGCGAAATCACGTGTCGCTCGACGAGTACCTGCTCATGATCGGCAAAAAAACCGGAAAAATGGTTTCGGTCGCGTCAGAAATGGGTGCCGTCATTGGAGGAGGGACCGCCTCTGAAATTCGCGCGTTGAAGTTGTACGGCACATCCATCGGCAGAGCGTTCCAGATCCAGGACGACTTGCTGGACGTCGTCGCCGACGAAAAAGAATTCGGCAAACCGATCGGCGGCGACATCGTTGAGGGGAAAAAAACGTTCCTTCTCATCGAAGCGTATGCCCGCTCCCACGGCGCCGACAAACGACTGCTGCTGAGCGTCATTACCGGCGGCGGAACCTCGCGGAAAAACATCCCGCTCGTTCGCGGCATTTATGAACGCTGCGGCGTCATTGAGCTGGCGAAGCAGACGATCGCGAAAAATATCGCGGTGGCGAATGAACAGCTCTCGCACCTTCAAAAAAGCCGCGCCCGAGACATGCTTTTCTGGTTCTCGCATATGTTGTTAAACAGAAATTTCTGAGGTGTCCATTTATCGATCGGCATTTTCCGGCAGCAACAAAACGCGGTTGTTTCTATGATTGAGAAGGATGTCGAAATCAAGAATAGAGCCGGACTGCATACGCGACCGGCGGCGACACTCGTGAAGTTGGCCGCGAAGTTCAAGTCGGAATTCTTTATCGTGAAAGACGGCGTCGAGATCAACGGCAAAAGCATTATCGGGGTTATGACGCTTGCCGCTGAACAGGGTTCGACCCTTACGCTGCGGTTTGACGGGGACGACGAGGGCGAAGCATGCGGTGCTATCGTCGACCTGTTTGAACGGGGATTTGACGAAACATGACCATGACAACAACAAATGAAATAACGCTTCACGGCATTGCTGCTGCGCCAGGCATCGTGATGGGAAAAGTGTTCGTCTACACAAAACACGTTCCCCATATCGATGAGAAGACGATCGCACCCGAAGATGCGGAAAAAGAGGTGGAACGGCTCCGGAGCGCGGTCGGCCGCTCGGAAAAAGAACTGCAAAAGATCCTTTCTTTTGCCGAACAAAAGATCGGGAACAGCAAGGCGAAGATCTTCGAAGCGCAGATCATGATCCTCAGCGACAATGTCCTCTTCGACTCCATCTTTAAGCGCATTCGAAAGGAACGGAAGAATGCTGAGTTCGTTGTCCACGGGGAAATTACCAAGTACCAGCAGCTGATGCTGAATTCCTCGGACGAGTACATGCGCGAGAGGGCGCACGACGTCGAAGACGTCAAGAACCGCATCATCCGTAATATCCAGGAAGAAAAGCTGATCTCGCGTTTCGAGGGCGGCTCGATCGTCGTCTCGCAGTCGCTCACGCCGGCGGACACGATCCTTTTCAGCCGAAATGAGATCCTCGGCTACGCCACAGACATGGGCGGAGTAACGTCCCACGCCGCGCTCCTTTCCCGTTCGTTGAAGATCCCGGCGGTCGTCGGGTTGAAAGAAGTGACCTCCCACGTGCACTCGGATGCGTCCATGATTCTTGACGGCTACAGCGGCGTCGTCATTATCAACCCGTCGGAAGCCACGGTCGCACAATACAAACGGCGGGGCAGGGAGATGGCGAAGTTCGAACACGGACTGAACGACCTTCGCGAGCTCCCCGCACAGACCTTGGACGGGAAGCAGGTCGAGCTCGTGTCGAATATTGAGTTTGCTGATGAGATCCGTTTCAGCAAGGCGCAAGGTTCTCACGGCGTCGGACTCTACCGCACCGAGGGATTGTTGATGGGCAAAGATGCGTTCCCATCCGAGGAAGAGCAATACCGCGAGTACAAGTCCATCGCCGAAAAGGTCTTTCCCAATAAGGTCATTATGCGGACGTTTGACATCGGCGGCGACAAGGTTATCGCGCATTCGTACGAAGAGGAGAATCCATTTCTCGGCTGGCGCGGCATCCGCGTTGCGCTCGACCGCCCTGAAACGTTTCTTGCGCAGATCCGCGCCATGCTGCGCGCAAGCACGAAGAGAAATATTTGGGTCATGTTCCCGATGATCTCCAGTCTGAAAGAAGTCCGCAGGGCAAAAGCGCTTGTCGTTCAGGCGAAAGAATCACTTCGCGCGGAGAAGGTGGCGTTCGATGACACGATGAAGATCGGCGTTATGATCGAAGTGCCGTCGGCAGCGGTGGTCGCCGGAGATATAGCGCGGGAGGTTGATTTTCTCAGCATCGGGACAAACGATCTCATTCAATACTTGCTCGCCGTCGACCGCGGGAACGACATCGTATCGCAATTATACCAGGAGTTTGAGCCCGCCGTAATCCTTACCATCCGCCATATCATTAAGGAGGCGCACAAAAATAAAATTCCCGTGAGCATGTGCGGCGAAATGGCAGGCGACCCGGTAGCGACGCTGCTCCTTCTCGGCCTCGGACTTGATGAATTCAGCGTGATCCCTTACGTCTTGCCGGAGATCAAAAAAATCATCCGATCGGTGCCCCTCAGAGAAGCGCAAAAGATCGCGGTCAAGGCGATGAAGTTTTCTACCGTCGAAGAAGTGAAAGAATTTCTTGTCGGGCACGTAAAGCGTTTGGCACCCGACATCCCGTTGCCAGATTAACAACTCTCTTAAGGCGTGACGTTCCGCCACAACCATGGAAGGAAGCGCGATGACATTCGAAGAAATCTCCAAAATTGACCCGTCTGGGATGCGTTCTCTGATCAAAAATTTCCCCCAGCAGGTAGAGGAAGCTGTTGCCATCGGAACGGCCGCAAAGATCAAATTTCCCGTATCAAAAATCAACAACATTGTCGTCAGCGGGCTTGGAGGATCGGCCATCGGCGGCGATCTGCTCCGCGCATATCTTGCAGACGAAATTGCCGTGCCCATCGCCGTGAGCAGGAATTACGTGCTTCCGGAATACGTCGATGAACGATCGCTAGTGATCGTATCGAGTTATTCCGGAAATACGGAAGAGACGACCTCGTCGCATCGGGACGCTGTGAAGCGGAAGGCCAGGGTCCTTTGTATCACGTCAGGCGGATCGGTGAAACAATTTGCCGTAAAAAAGAAACAGCCCGTCATTGATATTCCAGGAGGGCTTCCTCCCCGCGCTGCGCTGGGATATTCCTTCTTCCCGACGCTTATTGTCCTGTCAAAACTCGGTTTCTTCAAATCGAAGAAGAAAGAGATCGATGAAACGGTCCTGCTCCTGAAGGAGAAAGCCGCTGTCTACGGCGATTCCGCGTCCGAACATAATCCGGCGCTCACCATCGCTCATGCGCTGCACGGAAAACTGCCGGTTGTGTATTCGTCGGTGGACCGCTTCGATGCGGTCAATGTGCGATGGCGCGGACAGATTTCGGAGAACGCAAAGACGCTGGCGTATGGTCATGTGTTTCCAGAATTGGATCACAACGAAATCGTCGGATGGGAGGTGCTGAAAGATCCCATGAAAGAGATTCATGTCGTGATCTTGCGCGATAATGAGGATAATCCCCGCATCCAGCTCCGTATGGACATCACGAAAGAGATCATCCGTGATTTTGCGGACGGCATCACCGAAGTTCGAAGCGAAGGGAAAAGCGTCCTGACAAGAATGTTTTCGCTCCTCTATCTCGGCGACTGGGTAAGCTTCTACCTCGCCATCCTGAACGGCGTTGACCCCACTCCGGTGAAGAAGATTGATTTTCTGAAAAGCGAATTAGCAAAAGTTACACTGAATCGTTGAGGGAAACCACGGTGAAAATAGGCCGGTGCTTTGGTTTTGCCTGACTTGACTTTCATCACAACACCGTGTATATTCACGACGTATTGAAACCTCTGGCTCCTTTCTCCAGCACACCAGTCAGGATGAAATAATGCTTGAAGAAGTTAATTTCCTTCGAAATGTTCCGATCTTCAACGAACTAAGCGACCAAGAGCTTGAAAAGATTGCGGCGCTCGGCGTTCGGAAAAAATATAAAAAAGGAAGTATTATCCTTTTAGAGGAAGAAACCGGGGCGGCTCTCTTCGTTATTGTTTCCGGCAAAGTAAAAATTGTGCGGATGGACGATGACGGCCGCGAGGTCATTCTTTCCATTTTGGGCGGGAGCGATTTTTTTGGAGAGATGGCGATTCTCGACGGACTGACTCGATCGGCGAGTGTGGTTGCAACCTCGAAGTCTGAACTGTTCATGATTCACCGCAGAGACTTTCTAAAACTTCTGAATGATTTTCCGATGGTCGCAATAGCTCTGCTGCGGGAATTAACTGGCCGGCTCCGGAAAGCTGACGCTCAAATAAAAAGTTTATCCCTCAAAGATGCCGCGGGAAGGGTTGCCAATGTGGTGCTGCAGCTTGCCGATGAAATTGGGATGTTCCGTAAGGGCCGGGTGGAGATCGACGAGCTCCCCCTCCAGCAAGACCTGGCGAATATGGCAGGGACCTCCCGCGAGACAATTTCGCGCATGATTCATAAATTCATTCAAAAAGGATATTTGCAGCTGCAGGGCAACAGACTTATCATCAACGATTACGAAAGCTTTAAGAATCTTCATGTATAACGCTGCCAACCCCTTCATTCACCTTCAATGAGGACCGGGCACCCCTGAAATGTTGAAGGCTTCGGTTTTTGAAGCCTCGCGAAGCAGAGCAGACTACGAGATTATGGGCGCTAAAGCCGACCTTCATACGCACACAATTTGTTCCGACGGTGCACTCTCTCCCTACGAGCTTGTCAAAAAAGCGAAGGCACAGGGGCTGTCCATCGTCAGTATCACGGACCACGACAGCGTTGCTGCAATTCCCGACGCGCTTGAATTCGGAAAGGAATTCGGCGTCGAGGTCATTTCCGGGGTAGAACTAAGTTCAAATTTTGAGGATAAGGAAGTTCATATCCTCGGCCTCTTCGTGGACTATAAAAGTCAGCGGCTCCTCGATTACCTCACGTTCTTCCGCCACGAGAGAATCAAGCGCGCAGAGCGGATTGTCGCGAAGCTCAACAATCTCCAGGTCCCTCTAAAAATTGAATCGGTGATGGAACACGCCGGAACGGGATCCGTGGGACGCCCCCACATCGCCGCCGCATTGGTTGACGAAGGCATTACGAAATCGTACCAGGAATCATTCGACAGGTTTATCGGCAATGGCGGACCCGCGTACGAAAGAAAATTTCAGTTCTCTCCCGCCGAGGCGGTCCAGCTCATCGCATCGTCCGGCGGACTTTCCTTCCTTGCTCACCCGGGGCGTTATACCACCGATGTCATGCTTCAGCATCTCATCAAAGCGGGGATCGACGGCATCGAGGTTATTCATCCGTCGCATACGCCGGAGCATATTCTCCATTACCGCGGCGTCATAAGCGAATACTACCTGCTCGAAAGCGGCGGTTCGGATTTTCATGGAGGAAAAAAGAATGACGATGCGGTCCTCGGGTCCTTCTTTATTGACGAAAATAAGGTTGATACGATGAAGCGCCGTCTGTTTATGCAGCGGTCATCGTGAGTATGTTTCACAGTGCAGGTGCCAGTATGCCCCGCGTATTTGAAGGCGGCGTTTCAGGACAGGGAAAGAAATTCGCCGTGATCGTCAGTCAGTTCAATCAGACGATCACAAAACGGCTTCTCGACGGCGCCGTCGATTGTTTTCGAAGGCACGGTGCGAACGTCGAAAATGATGTCGATGTATTTTACTGCCCGGGCGCGTTTGAAATCCCCGAAGTGGCCGCAAAGATTGCACTTCCCAACGTTTACGACGCCGTCGTTTGTCTGGGCGCGATCGTCAGGGGCGAGACTCCGCATTTCGATTACATCGCACGGGAATGCGCCCGGGGAGTCAGCCGTGTTGCGCTTGAAAGAAATATTCCGCTGCTTTTCGGCGTGCTTACCACGGATACGTTTGACCAGGCGATGGAACGGGCGGGCGGCTCCGTCGGCAACAAAGGGTGGGATGCCGCGCTTGGAGCGATCACAATGGCGAATCTCTACACACAACTCAACAATATTCCGGCGAGGAACTAAGCAGGCACACGTTGCTACGAACCACACCTACGCTTGATCGTTTCTCATCGATGTAAGGGAAAATGGAGTTGTGTATGAATAAGAATTTGTTTGCCCGGCTGTTCACGTTATATGCCGGAATTATCAGCGGTGTAACCGCCGTTCATGCGGGAATCGGGAATTGGAAGAACTATACTGATATGAGCAATGTTGTCGGTATCGCGTCTGCCGGGAATGCCGTATGGGTTGGTACGAGCGGGGGGATTATTCGGTACAATCCTGCGGATTCCTCCTTTCAGAAATTTACAAATTCTGAAGGGTTGACCGGCAACGACGTGTCTGTTGTCGGAATGGATACGCGCGGTTCGGTATGGGTAGGAGAACTTTCCGGACAGGTTGATATTTATACACCCTCAACCAATTCATGGAAGAATGTCAGCGATATTGCTCTTTCTGTCCAAACTCAAAAAATGATCACCGCCTTCTGCGCTCACGGCGATACGATGTATATCGGCACTGCATTCGGCGTCAGCGTCTTTTCGGTCTCAAAGTTTGAATTCGGCGACACGTACAGCAACATGGGTTCATTCTTGCATCCGAGCGTTGCATGTCTTACAGTTTTTGACGGACGGATTTACGCAGGGACCTCAAACGGTCTGGCCGTGTCAAAGATTGGCGCGTTGAATCTCGCCGCACCCGAATCATGGGATTCGTACCCAACTCCCACTCCGGTGAGAGCCATAACGGTTTCGTACGGAACCGTTTATGCCGGGACCTCTTCCGGAGTCTACGCGTATCAAAACGGATCATGGCGGAATGTATCCGGTACGCCGCAGACGATCGTTGCACTGGTGAATATCGATTCGGTTCTCTGCATCGTTACGCAAAATAATGTGGTCACCCTTTCTTCTGCCAACACGATTGGGCCGTACGGCGGCACCGCTCCTGCAACGATCACCTGTGCCGTTGCTGATTCGTCGAATCGGTTGTATGCCGGGCTTCAAGAAGCGGGTATCGGCGTGCTGAAAAGCGGAACGTCTCAATGGGTACAAAATATTCCCAACAGCCCGGCATCCAGCTTCTTTCCCTTTGTTGCAGTTGATGAGAAGGGAACGGTATGGGCTGCATCTGCGGGCCCCGGCGGCATAAATGGAGTGGGTTTTTATTCCTTCGACGGTGATCATTGGAGAAATTACAATCTATCTAATACGCCCCAATTAAATACTAATCAGTTTTTCAACGTGGCAATCGGGCCGAATAATTCCAAGTGGTTTGGTTCCTGGGGCGCCGGCGTGGCGCTGGTTGACGGTAACGGAAACCTTGTCCGCGTTTTCGATAACAACAACCCTGGCTTTGTTGGAGCAGTTCATCCCGCTTATGTTGTCATAGGTCAGCCCGCATTCGATGCAGCAGGAAATGTCTGGATTCCGAATTTTAGCTCTCTGGACAATAATGTTCTTTGGGAGATGTTGCCGGACTCTACGTGGAAATCAATCCAGGCGCCTGCAGCCACTTCATTCACCCATCTTCTCGGTGTCACGATCGACCGCTATGGAACGAAGTGGTTTGTTAACGACCTTCCGGGGTTTGAATCGAATATTACTTTTCATTGTGTGTATTATAATGAAACGAACGCAGTGTCCGGGTTGGCGAGCGACGGTTGGGGAGAGATCCAATCGTCAAGCGGCTTGGCCAGCGTAGAAGTAACATGTGTTGCACAGGACAAGCAGGGAAGCTTGTGGCTTGGATCCAATTTCGGCATCTCGATAATAGGAGACCCTTCATCTCCGACATCTCAAATCAGCAGTGTGTTCTTGGGAGCAGTCGAGGGCCAGTACATCAATACTATTGCTGTCGATCCTCTGAACAACAAATGGGTCGCAATGCAGTCTGGCGTTGCCGTTCTGTCGCCAGACGGGACATCCTTAGTCGCCGAATACAATGTCGGGAATACAAACGGAAAGCTCGTCGATAACAATGTCCTTTCCATTGCCTTTGATGAAAAAAAGGGCATAGTGTATTTCGGAACGAGCAAGGGATTATCGAGTCTCGAAATTCCCGCGATCGGCACGGTGGAAAAGATGTCGACTCTCGAGATTGGCCCGAACCCATTCATTCTTCCCGATCAATCTTCGGTGACGATCAAAGGACTTGCTGATAATACGACGATAAAAATTCTTACTATCTCCGGAAGGCTTATCAAGGAATTTGCCGCGCAGGGAGGGGGAAGGGCCATTTGGGACGGTACCGATTTCCGCGGCAACAGCGTGGGTAGCGGAGTGTACATCATCGTTGCCTTCGCCGACAACGGGAATCAGGTCTCAACAGCGAAAGTAGCGGTTCTAAGAAGATAAAGAAACGGGTGCTCGTTTATCGTTGCGATCGCGCCGGCAGTGATTTGTCTGCGCGCGCGATGACCGTGTTAAGATGTAACCGTGAAGGGTGAACAAATCAATAATTCTCATGCAAAGGAGGCACTTAATTTGGAAAATTCAACTTACAAAGATGAGATCTTTACAAAGCGCGTACGTGCAGGAAAACGCACATATTTCTTCGATGTAAAAGCAACAAAATCTGAAAAAGATTTCTACATCACGATCACTGAGAGCAAAAGGGTTGGCGAAGAGGAATACGAAAAACATAAGATCTTTCTCTATAAAGAAGATTTTGATAAATTCGCGGATGCGCTGATGGAAACGGTGGACTATGTCCAGGATGAATTGCTGGTTGCGCCGCCGGCAGACCAGCCGGCCGTAGAGGAAAAAGTATAGAGCGCTTTCTGTCGATTAGTCCGCAGGCTGTTGCCGCGAAGGGGAATCCGAAAGATCCTTCCACTCCGTTTATTCTTTAGCGGAGTGCGTCTTCGAGTGCTGTTCGCGCGTCGGTCCGTGCATCCCGGTATTTCACGATCAACGGAGTGTAAAGGCTCAGGCCGTTGTTGCGCCCAAAATCGCTTGCGATTCCGCGCGAGCCGGCGACCACGACCGCGTTTTCCGGAATAATCAAAGAGCCGGATTCTGATTTGCGGATCACAACTTCATTGACGCAATCATAGACGGGTGTGGAACTGGTGATGATGACCCCCGCACCGATAACCGCTCTTTGTTTAATGATCGTCCCTTCGTAAATTCCGCAATTTCCCCCTACCATGACGTCGTCTTCGATGATGACCGGCAGCGCATTGACCGGTTCGAGAACGCCGCCGATTTGAGCGGCCGCGCTGAGATGAATTCGTTCCCCGATCTGGGCGCATGAGCCGACCAGTGCGTGCGAATCGATCATCGTTCCTTTTCCAACATATGCGCCCACGTTCACATATGCCGGCGGCATGATGATCACGCCCGGCGCAAGGTAGGCGCCTCGCCGTATCGATGTCCCTCCCGGCACGACCCGCACATTGTTTTCCATCGACAACTCTTTTGTCGGATAAGTATGCTTATCGAAAAAGGAAAATGGGGTTGAAGAAGGAACCTTCCGGAGCGTGCCCAGTTTGAACCCGAGAAGGATCCCCTTTTTTACCCATTCGTGCACCTTCCAGATCCCGTCGGTCTTTTCCGCCGCCCGAATCGTTCCGCCGTCAAGAAGAGAAATGAAAAGTTCGAATGCCCTTTCTTCAAATTGGCGGTCTTCACTCTTTGTCGATGACGAGAGTTCTTCGATGATCGACGGAAGCGTTTCCGGAGAAATGTTCATTGGTGAGTTTCCATCAAGTGAAGCTCTTCCAGTGCACGCCGCACCGCAAATCGGTGATCTGACGACATCGGAGTAAGAGGAAGACGATACGCTTCTTCGATCATTCCCATAATGGCAAGGGCGCCCTTAACCGGGATCGGATTAGATTCGATGAAATTGAGGTTCATCAGCTGCAGGAGTTCCTCATGGATCGCACGCGCCTCCGCAAAATTTCCCTCCAGGCAAAATTTCACCATCGAAGAGAATAGGCGCGGGGTTTCGTTTGCGACTACGGAAATTGCTCCGTCGGCTCCCAAAGCTATCATCGGCAGCGTCAGTGCATCGTCGCCGGAAAGGACGGTGAAATTCGTCCGGCGATGACGGAGGATCTCCATCACTTGGCCCATATTGCCCGAAGCCTCTTTTATTCCTGCGATGCCGGGGAGCTCGGAGATCCGCAGCGTCGTTTCGGCGTTGATGTTACTTCCCGTTCTGCCGGGAACATTGTAGACGAAGATCGGAATGTCGACAGCTTCGACGATCGCTTTGTAGTGCTGGTAAAAACCCTCCTGAGTCGGCTTATTGTAGTATGGAGCGATAGAAAGTACGGCATTCGCACCTATCGCCCGCGCATGCTGCGTCAGGGAGACTGCTTCATGCGTAGAGTTGCTTCCCGCACCGACGATGACGGGCACTCTCCCCGCCGCCTGCTCAACGACCACATCCATGACGTGGTGATGTTCGGCGTGATTGAGCGTCGCGCTCTCACCGGTAGTTCCGCAAGGAACTAATCCGTTCACTCCGTTGGAAATCTGGAAATCGACAAGCACCCGAAGCGCTTGTTCGTCGACGGTACCGTCAGCCGCATGCATTGGCGTGACGAGGGCCGTAGCCACTCCTTTGAACGAAAACTGTGATGACATAAAGAACCTTTCTATGAATAATGAGTATTATTTTACGAACAAAAAATCTTCCATCGTGAATACGCCCGTTCGCCCCTGGAGCCACTCCGCCGCCCATACCGCTCCCAGCGCGAAGCCGCGCCGGTTGTGCGCCGTATGCGTGATTTGGATCGAATCGACGGGCGATTCGAAGGTGACGCTATGTGTGCCGGCAACGTCGCCGACCCGGCTGCTCGAAACAAGCATCTCGTGAGGCTGAATCTGTCGATTGTTGAGTGCAGTGATAATGTCAGTCTTGCGTTTCACCTTTTGAAGTACTGTATCCGCGAGTTTAAGTGCTGTCCCGCTGGGGGCGTCTTTCTTCAGTTTGTGATGGATCTCGTGAATGGCAACATCGTATTCCGGAAATCGATCGATGAGTTTAGACGCCTCCGATGCAGCATGGAACATTATGTTCGCACCAACGGAAAAATTCGATGCATAGAGGATCGTGCCTCCGCATTGGCGCGTGAATTGGAGCAGTGCGGGAAGCTGGTCGTTCCATCCCGTCGTGCCGACAACCAGCGGAACATGAAGAGGCCCGAGTAAGCGAATATGGCGTTCAGTTGCGGCGGGCGCGCTGAAGTCGATAGCACACTGAATGTCTTTGAGTTCTGGGGGAAGTGCACTGAATTCCGGAAGAGGATTATCTATATCGAAACGAGCGGCAATCGTGTGCCCTCGTTCTATTGCGGCCTGTTCAACGTCCCGCCCCATACGCCCGTATCCGAGCAATGCGATCTTCATTCGTCTATCCTTTGCCTAAAAATGAAAAAAGTAGATGAGCGCTGGACTCTCTACTTTTCTGATCGATCGAATGAAACAATGTATCGCCTGCCGAAGCAGTTCGCCGAACGTAAACGCAGATCGTCGTTAGCGCTCCATCCGGTTTGGTGACCGGGATGACAGTTTGCAGGTTTTTCACACTGCAACCCAAGTTGTTTGCAGAAACAATACGCACAACTTTCGGCGGCACGATGTACTTACCCTTTCGTTGAAGGTCGTCGAGCTGTTCTACTCTCGCTTCAGCTACTCATGCGTACCGCTCCTCTAAGACTCTTGTAATAAACGCAATTATGCATTCGTTGTCAAGTGGGATGTGCAAGAAATGCACACCGACGGCAGACTTTTTTTTGCTTGTAAGTGTATTGAAGCTTTCATATTTTCATCACATCGATATCGCAAAAATCCTTCCGAATCATCTATCAAGAAAGTATGACAGGCCTTCCGGAGAAAGACACCGCGTGGGAACCACAACTCCACCATCTCACTACGTACGTTGCGCTCGGATGCGCGGCGTTGTTCATCTGTCTTGTTGCGCTGCATTTCGAGTACACTCCCGACGACGCCTACATTTATTTCCAGTATGCAAAGAAAATTGCACAGGGAAAAGGGTTCTCGTTTAACGGCAGTACTCCGAGCTATGGAACGACTGGCCCGTTGTGGGCGCTCTTGATAGCGGGAGGGACGAAATTAGGTTTTACTCCGTATGCGGCCGCGAAGTCTTTAGATTTTATTTTTGCGTTCCTCTCGATAGCCGCTATGCAACTACTCGCGCTGGAAATTCTGCGGAACAAATCATATGCGTTTCTTGCGGCGGCCTTGTTTTCGGTAGATGCGTGGTTTATCCGGTGGTCAGGTTCGGGAATGGAGAGCTCGTTTGCGGTATTGCTTGCGATCGCTGCGGTGTGGCTTTTTCTTCGCAGGCATTGGATACTCTCTGCAATTGCTTTCGCTTGCCTGACCTTGACGAGGCCGGAAGGGAGTATTCTCTTCGCGATCATGTACCTGAGGATGCTGCTCTCCGAACGCTCGAAGAACGAACGCACGATGAGTGACCGGCTGGTCCCCCTCTGTTGTTATGCCGCGGTCGTTTCATCCTGGTTGATTTTTTCCTATTTCCATTTTGGGAAAATTCTTCCGAACACCTATTATGGGAAATCAACAGGCCTTCCCCCCGTTAACGACATCCTTCCGGCCGTTTGGGCAATTTTCAAATTATTGGCGGCAACTCAGTTCCCTCTTATTATTGTCTGCGCGGCGAGCTTCTTTTTCGGTGATCGCCGTCTGAGCTGGCACGACAAACATTTCCTTCTGGCATGGACTGTTGCTCTGCCGGTATTTTACGTTCTGGACGGCGTTGAGGTGGTCTCGCGATATCTTCTTATCACTCTCCCATTTCTGATTATTTGCGGCGTTAACGGTCTGCAGATATTTACCCGCCGTCTGCATCTCCCATCAAAAGGAATTCTCTTGCTCGTACTCGCGGTCATGACTGTTACTATTGCTCAAAACCAGATCCTCTATTGGTGGGTGACAAAACCCCATGTGGACAACTTTGTTATCGGGATGAACAATTCCCTTAAACCGATGGGGCGATGGCTGCGTGATAATTCAGAGGAACATGCATCTGTTTTCGTTCCCGACGTGGGAGTGATCGGTTATTATTCAGACAGAGCAGTGTGCGACATCGGTCTTGTAACGCCGGAACTCGGCATAGGATTTCGCGGGCTTGATTATGACGCTGGTATGCTGCAAAGAAAATATGATGCCGTCGTCCGGCCCGATTATGTCATCGACCGTTCTTCCATCCCGGAACGTCTTTCTTCTTCTTCGCTCGTCCCGATTATGACAAGGCAATTTCCGGGGCTTTCAATCACTCATACGGAGATGATATACTACACTCTTTATAAATCTATAAAATGACTTTCCCGACAATGGTGTGCGCTTCATCGTGATTTCTTGACTCTCTCATCCAATTTGGCTATATTTAGCATGTTTTTTTTGGACAAATGCTCGTTTTTTGACAAATTTGATTGATTTTGGAGGGAAATTCGCCGCTGGGCCGAACTAGGTTTCTGGATTAGCCGGAGGAAACAGTGAAAATCAACATATCGAACCTTTCACAGGGGACGCACGAATATGAATTGTCAAAAAAGGCTGATGAGTTCGAACTGCAAGAGCAATTTGTTGGGGATATCGCTGCCCAGGTAACGCTCGAAAAGTCGAGCCGGCAGATCCTCTTGCGTGCCAGGGTGACATCGAATGCATTGTTTCAGTGCGATAGATGTTTGGACGAGTTCAGCAGAAAAATTTTGCCGGCGCTTCAGGTAGTATATGTGTGGGATGTTCAAGATCGTTCAGCTGATCTAAACGAAGACGTTCGAACACTAACATCAGATACGAACATTATCGATATTTCCGATGCCGTGCGCGATAGTGTTCTCCTGGCGATTCCGTTGAAATTGCTCTGCAAGGAAGATTGCGCGGGACTGTGCGCTCGATGCGGAAAAAATTTGAACCACACTGCCGACGGCAGCTGTGATTGTGCCCCAGGCGAGACCGACGCGCGTTGGAACAAGCTGGCGGGCCTTGTAGAAGTTTCAATGTCAAAGAAGAAGAACTAATTTATTATAAGGAATCACTGCAATGCCAAACCCGAAACGCCGCCATTCCAAAACTCGCGGCCGAAAGCGTCGCACGCACTATAAAGCCACAGTGCCGTCGTTGGCGGAATGCCCGAATTGCCGCGAGCCAAAACTCCTGCACCGGGCGTGCCCTAATTGCGGCTATTACAATGGCCGTTCGATTATCATCCCAAAACAAGCGTAGTGTACCGTCGGTTGCTCGCAGACGACCATCGTCGAGACATTCAGCCATAATGCCGCTGGAAATGCTTTGAACAACGCAGAGAAGAAACTGCGGATTGCTATCGATGCGATGGGGGGCGATTTTGCCCCTTGTAACGAAGTACAGGGCGCGGTCGATGTGCTGCGCCGTGCCGAAAACAGATTCGAAGTGGTTTTTGTCGGCAAGGAAGAGGCAATAAGGAAAGAGCTCGCGAAGACAGACACCCGCGGCCTTTCTCTTTCGGTGGTTCCGGCAAACGAGGTGATCGACATGCAGGACTCGCCGGTCCTCGCGCTGAAGCAAAAGCCCGATTCGTCCCTCGTTGTCGGTGTCATGCTTCTCAAAGAAAAGAAAGTCGACGCTTTTGTTAGTGCGGGGAATACCGGCGCAGTAACGGCCGCAGCGACACTGCTCCTGGGAAGAATTCATGGCGTGAGTCGCCCGACGGTTGCGGCAATCTTTCCGTCCGAGACCGGGCCGACACTGATCGTTGACGCTGGCGCGGTCACCGACTGCAAACCGCATTTTTTATATGAATTCGGAGTAATGGGAAGTATTTATTCGGAATACGTATTCGGGAAGAAGAATCCGCGGGTTGGCCTCTTGAATGTCGGCGAGGAGGAATCGAAGGGAGACGAACTGGCAAAAGAGGCATACGCAAAATTCGTTGAGGGGAAAGGAAGGGTCAATTTTATCGGGAATATTGAAGGAAGAGACATCCTGCAGGGCAAAGCTGACGTCGTGGTCTGCGACGGTTTTTTGGGCAACGTCCTGCTGAAGTTCGCTGAGAGTGTTCCTTCCTTCTTAAGAGTAAAATTCAAGAACTATGCGGAGGAAGGGCCGCTTCAAAAGGTCCTCATGGGCCTGCTCAGAAATCCGCTGAGAAGGATCTTTAAGGATTTTGATTACCAGGAATTCGGCGGAGTTCCGCTCCTGGGAGTGAACGGGGTTACGATTATCGGGCATGGAAGATCGACGCCGAAGGCGATTGCGAACATGATCTTGCGGGCGGAAGAAATGGTGAATAAGAAGATCAATTTTCACATAGAACAATTGTTACGCGAACACAGCTCTGAAGGATTGAATGGGTAAAACACGAGCACTGATTACGGCCGTCGGCCATTATGTCCCTGAGAAAATTCTCACGAACCACGATTTGGAAAAAATGGTAAACACCAATGACGAGTGGATCAGGACGCGAACCGGAATTCGAGAACGCCGAATCCTTACGGATGGAGGTACTTCAGACTTGGGCGCCGGCGCAGTACGAAATTTGCTGGAGCGGCGGGGGATGGACGCCTCGGAAATTGAAGTTATTATCGTCGCCACCGTAACGCCCGACATGTTCTTTCCCGCAACGGCGTGCATCATCCAGAATAAAATAGGCGCGAAAAAGGCGTGGGGTTTCGACCTCAATGCCGCTTGTTCGGGATTTGTCTACGCGCTGACAATTGGTTCTCAGCTCATTGAAACGGGCGCGTACAAGAACGTCGTTGTCGTCGGGGCAGATAAGATGAGCTCGATCGTGGATTACACGGACCGAAACACATGTATTCTTTTCGGCGACGCGGGGGCGGCGGTTCTCCTCGAGCCCACAACGGACGATTCCGTCGGCATCATCGATCATAAACTTTACACTGACGGCTCCGGCGGATTTGCGCTGCATATGTCCGGCGGCGGGAGTTTGCATCCTTCGACGCAGGAGACCGTTGAAAAGAAGATGCATTATGTGTATCAGGACGGGAAAGCAGTCTTCAAAGTTGCCGTCATTGGAATGGCCGATGTCTCTGCAGAGATCATGCAGCGCAATCATCTTACCGGCAAAGACATCGATTGGCTGGTTCCTCATCAGGCGAACCTCCGCATCATCGACGCGTGTGCCGAGCGCATGGAACTGGATAAATCGAAAGTCATGATCAACATCGATCGGTACGGAAATACCACTGCGGCGACGATCCCCCTCTGCTTGTCCGAGTGGTGGCAGGCAGGGAAGATAAAGAAAGGCCAGAATCTCGTTCTATCGAGCTTCGGGGCAGGATATACGTGGGGGGCGGTGCTGGTGAAGTGGGGAATAGAAGGACCGAAGGGAAATTAAGAATTAAGAATTATGAATTGGAAACTGGAACATTCTGCGATTGAAAAGAAATGAATAAGGTTGCGTATGTATTTCCGGGACAAGGGTCGCAGTATGTTGGGATGGGGAAGGATCTCTGCGCTCAATTCCCCGCTGCCGGAGAATTATTCCGGAAGGCCGATGCCATTCTCGGTTTTTCGTTGTCAAAAATTTGCTTTGAGGGACCGGAAGAGGATCTGAGGCAAACCAAAAATACACAGCCGGCGATCTTTTTACACAGTGTCGCAATCTGGACGGTGCTGAACCCGCACGATGCGGCCATGGCGGCGGGACATTCGCTTGGAGAGTATTCCGCACTTGTCGCCGCCGGCGCGCTCGCATTCGAAGACGGGCTGCGGCTCGTTCGCATGCGCGGTGAATTGATGCAGCAGGCCGGAGAAGATAACCCCGGCACGATGGCGGCAGTGATTGGGCTCGATGCAGAAGTTGTCGAAGAAGTTTGCCGCACATCGCGGTCCGAAGACATTGTGCAGACGGCAAACTTCAATTCACCGGGGCAGATTGTAATTTCGGGCTCCGTCAGCGGCGTCCGCAAGGCGATGGAAGCGGCAAAATCGCGGGGTGCAAAGCTGGTGAAGGAACTTGTCGTCAGCGGCGCGTTTCATTCTTCGCTGATGCAATCCGCCAAGGACGGACTAAAAGTTGCGCTGGATGGTACCGAATTTCGCGAAGCAAAGATTCCGGTATATGCTAATGTTAGCGCCAAACCGGTACAGAAGGCAGATGAGATCCGGGCCAGCTTGTTCGAACAGGTAACAAGCCCTGTGCGATGGGAAGAAACAATTGTGAATATGTCGGCAGACGGGGCGTCACGATTTGTCGAGATCGGTCCAGGAAAAGTGCTCCAGGGCCTCGTGAAAAGAATAACGACCGGACCTGTTGTCGCAGGATTCGATACAGCGGCGAATATCTCGGCGCCAAGAAATTAGCGGGATAGACTGAAGGAATAGATATGCGTGTTGGAAAATATGAAATTGATCCGATCCTATTTGAAAAGGGATTTTCAAAAGGATGCGGGCCATTTGCCTGCGAATCCACCTGTTGCGGATCAGGCGTGTTTATCGACCTGAAAGAGAAAGAACTCATCCTTTCGCAGAAGGAGACGATCAAGAAGTACATGGATGAGACTCAAACCGCTGACGACTCCCAGTGGTTTGACAAAGAAGTTCTGGACGACACTGATTTTCCATCCGGCAAAACCGTGGGTACGGAAGTCGTGAATGACAAGTGCGTTTTTCTCAACAAGTCCGGGATGTGCAGCCTGCAGATTGCCGGCACAGAGGAGAAGATCGGCCGCTGGGCGCTGAAGCCGTTTTATTGTGTGGCATTTCCTATCACGGTCGATAACGGTGTCGTGACCTTCGACGATCTCCTTTACGAGAAAACGACATGCTGTTCGTTCATCGACAACAGGGAAACGACCCTCGTCGAAGCGTGCAGGGAAGAATTGGAATTCGTTCTCGAAAAAGACGGCTATCAAAAATTGACGGATCTGCAGAAGGAATTCTTGTCCGCCAAACAGCCCTTATCATTGGAATAAGAACTGAGAATCATCATGCAGCTGCAAAACAAGGTAGCACTTATTACTGGGGGAACGCGGGGAATCGGGAAAGCAATTGTGCTTTCCGTTGCCGATGCGGGTGCCGATGTCGCGTTCACATATCGCAATTCGAAAGAATCCGCCGACAATATCGCTGCCGAGGTTCGGTCGAAGGGGAGGCGTGTCATGGGATACCAGTCTGATGCCGCCGATCATTTACAGGCAAACGACATTGCACAGAAAGTGGTGCAGGAATTCGGCAGGGTGGATATCCTTGTGAACAATGCCGGCATTACGAAAGACGGACTGTTGATGCGGATGTCTGAAAGCGATTGGGATGAAGTCATCGCAACGAATTTGAAGAGTGTCTTCAACTTTACAAAGGCGGTCTGCCGCCAGATGATGGGCCAGCGGGCCGGCAAGATCATTAACATCTCGTCCGTCGTCGGCATAACGGGCAATGCAGGCCAGTCAAATTACGCAGCGTCCAAGGCAGGAATTATCGGTTTCACGAAATCAGTGGCAAAAGAGCTCGCTTCGCGCAATATTCAGGCCAATGTCGTTGCTCCCGGGTTCGTCGAAACTGATATGACAGAGAAGTTGAATGAGAAACAAAAAGAAGCTATCTTAGCCATGATTCCATTGAAGCGGATCGCGAAACCGGAGGAGGTTGCCGGGGTGGTTCGCTTTCTCGCATCATCCGACGCGGATTATATTACCGGACAGGTATTCTGTGTTGATGGCGGCATGGTGATGTAAATTGTCATTGTATTCGAAGCAACATAATCACTTAACTATAGGAGATACCCGTATGGCTGATGTATCCGCAAAAGTAAAAGAGATCATTGTGAACAAGCTTGGCGTTGACGAGGCACAGATTACACCGGAAGCTTCATTTACGAATGATCTTGGCGCTGATTCGTTGGATACCGTCGAACTGGTGATGGAATTTGAAAAGGCTTTCAATCTTCAAATCCCGGATGAAGATGCCGAGAAGATCGCTACCGTTGGAGATGCGGTAAAATATCTTTCGGCAAAGGTTGCGTAATCGACATACGGCAACGCTCGAAAAAATGAAAACGTAATGCCGGCATAGGTCGGCATTACGCTCTCTCACAACGGATGTCAAAGAAGCAGAGGAAAAGGGAATGTCGTTTAACGGGAAAGCGCGTCGTGTTGTCATCACCGGTATGGGTGCCGTGACGCCGATCGGCTTGACGGTCGCAGAATTCTGGAAGAATGCGCTTGCCGGCATGAGCGGTGCAGCTCCGATCACCTATTTTGACACGGCGCAGTATGATACAAAGTTTGCTGCAGAGTTGAAGGGTTTTGATCCGCTGAATTATATGGACCGAAAAATGGTCCAGCGTGTCGACCCGTTCACACAGTACGCATTTGCCGCCGCCGAAGAGGCCGTGAAGGACTCGGCGATCGACTTTACAAAAGTTTCCGGCGAACGGGCAGGCATTATTTTTGGCTCCGGCATCGGCGGCATGCTCACATTTATGCGTCAGCATGAGACTCTTGTGGTAACAAAAGGCCCTCACCGGATCAGCCCGTTTTTTATCCCGATGATGATCCCGGATATTGCAGCAGGGAGAATTTCCATGAAGTATGGCCTGAAGGGGCCGAATTATGCCACAACATCGGCGTGCGCGACTGCATCGCATGCAATCGGCGACGCGTTCATTTTAATCCAGCGCGGCGACGCGGATGTGATGCTCAGCGGCGGGTCTGAAGCCTCTATATGTCCGATGGGGATCGGCGGCTTCAACGCAATGAAAGCTCTTTCAAGACGCAACGATGATCCGCAAAAAGCAAGCCGGCCGTTCGACAAGGATCGTGACGGGTTCGTCATGGGCGAGGGGGGAGGCCTGCTTGTTCTTGAAGAACTCGGGCATGCAATTCAACGCGGAGCTAAGATCTATGCTGAGATTTCCGGCATCGGCTTCACAGCCGACGCACACCATATCACCGATCCGGCTCCCGGCGGCGAAGGTGCAGTCCGTTCGATGAGAGCGGCTATCCGCGATGCAGGGGTTTCGCCGAACGACGTGGACTACATTAACGCGCACGGCACGTCGACACCTGCAAACGACCGCAACGAGACCGCTGCGATGAAGACGGTCTTTGGCGAGCACGCAAAGAAGCTTGCCGTCAATTCTACGAAATCGATGGTGGGGCATTTACTCGGCGCGTCGGGAGCGGTAGGCTCGATCGCCACGGTGATGACCATTGTGGAAGGCAAAGTTCATCCGACCATCAACTACGAACATCCCGACCCCGACTGCGATCTTTTTTACGTTCCGAATGTTTCTATCGAGAAGGAAGTGAACGTCGCACTATGCAACACGTTCGGGTTCGGCGGCCACAACGCCACCCTGCTTTTTAGAAAGTATCAGGAGAATTAAGAGGACAAGTACCGGTGTGAGCAGTTTACGTCGATGGGTTCAAAATTTTTTCCACTCCGCGTCAGATTCTTCCGCGCACCCACTTTCTGACCTCTATTCCAAGATTGACGTTAAGCGCTTTGAAAGCGCTCTTCAGCATCGTATTCGAAGCAAAGATCTTTTTCTTCAAGCGGTCCTCCACCGGTCGTACTTGCAGCTCGCTGAAACGCCGGAAATCCGATCGAACGAACGCCTCGAGTTTCTCGGCGATTCGATTCTGAATATGGTCGTCGCCGAGCGGCTATATTCGCTCTACCCCGACGCGGAAGAAGGCGATCTAACGATCATGCGCGCGCGCCTCGTGAATAGAAAAGCGCTGGTTCAGTACGCAAAGATCATTCATCTTCGCGATTTTCTTCTCCTCAGCAACAGCGCATCCCAGACGGCGGAAAAGGGGGCCGATACGATACTGGCAGATGCATACGAAGCTGTCATCGGGGCGGTATATCTTGACGGCGGATTAGATGATGCAAAACGGTTTGTCGATCGCCAATTGACGAGCGCTCTGAAGGATGGGACGATCCGCGAAAGCGATGAGAACTATAAGAGCGCCCTCCTTGAATATGCGCAGGCGAACGGGATGTCTCTTCCGCACTACATGATCATGAAGGAAGAAGGCCCCGACCACGACCGCACGTTTACCGTTGAAGTATCGATTGGCGACGGGAGGTCAGGCGTAGGAATAGGGAAAAATAAGAAAGAAGCCGAACAAGCCGCAGCGCATCATGCATTATCCCTGCTGGGACAACAGCAGCAAGGGGCGAATGAGCCTTCGCCTTCCTGATCAACTTGTTGGATTAACGACCTCTTGCCAGACCGCAAAGGCGTGAAGATTCATATTTTAACTTTCGACTCAAGTATAACTGAAATGAACAACCCGATTTTTCAAGAAGAGAAGTTCCAATCACGCCACCTCGGTCTCGGCAGCGAAGAATTGAGCTCCATGCTGCAGGCCATCGGCGTCGACTCCCTCGACACGCTGATAGACGAAACCATTCCAGCCAGCATTAGGATGAACACACCGCTCGAGCTTCCTCGTGCGATGAGCGAGCACAGGTTTCTCCTCGAAATGAAGAAGATCGCTGCAAAGAATACTGTGTTTACGTCAATGCTCGGCCAGGGCTACTATAATTGTGTAACGCCGAGCGTGATCCTCCGGAACATTTTTGAGAATCCGGGCTGGTATACTCAATATACCCCGTATCAGCCGGAAATATCCCAGGGAAGACTCGAAGCGCTCCTCAATTATCAGACGATGGTCATCGATATGACAGGGATGCCGGTTGCGAATGCATCTTTGTTGGACGAAGGGACGGCTTCAGCCGAAGCGATGAGCATGGCCTACGGGATCGTCAACAAGAATCTGACTGGCCTCCCGAGAAACCGCTTTTTCGTCTCTGAAAAATGTTTTATCCAGACCATTGACGTGATCAAGACCCGGGCGCAGTGGATCGGCATCGACGTCGTTGTGGGTGATCATGAAAAGATAGAGTTCGACGGGTCGTATTTCGGTGCGATCGTGCAATACCCCGATGCGCAGGGGGCGGTGGTAGATTACCGGCCGTTCATCACCGACGTCCACAGCAGCGGCGGCCTGGTTGTCGTTGCGGCCGATCTGCTGAGTCTTGCGCTTCTCACTCCGCCGGGCGAATTCGGCGCTGATATTGTCGTGGGGTCGACGCAGCGTTTCGGAATTCCGATGGGATACGGGGGACCGCACGCGGCCTTTTTTGCTACGCGGGATGAGTTTATCCGGCACATGCCAGGGCGCATTATCGGCGTGTCAGTGGATGCGCAGAATAACAGGGCATACCGCATGACGCTGCAGACGAGAGAGCAGCATATTCGCCGCGAAAAAGCGACTTCGAATATTTGCACGGCGCAAGCGCTCCTTGCGGTCATGGCGGGAATGTACGCTGTTTATCACGGACCGGACGGGATCAAAAGAATCGCTTCTCGAGTCCATGCATTTGCGAAAATTTTAGATAAAGAACTGGCGGAACTCGGCTATCAACAATCAAACCGGGTGTGGTTCGATACACTGATGATCGATGCCCGTGGGAACGCGGAAGCGATCGTTGACACTGGATTGTCGATGAAGTATAATTTTCGCCGCGTCGGAGCAACCCATATCGGCATCTCCCTGGATGAAACGACCCAATTCGACGACATCCTCGAGGTGAAAGAAATATTTGCCCGCGCGGCTCATGCACCGCATACGCATGGCGACCTTGCGGAGAAGTATTCTTCGTTGACGATCGATTACCCCGAACCGTTCCAACGCGCAAGACCGTATCTCCAGCATCCGATATTTTCGATGTATCATTCCGAATCAGAAATGATGCGGTACATTAAGAGCCTGGAGAACAAAGACCTGTCGTTGACGCATTCAATGATTCCGCTCGGGTCGTGCACGATGAAACTCAATGCCGCAACCGAACTTATGCCTGTGAGCTGGCCGGAATTTTCAGGCATTCATCCGTTTGCTCCGCTTGCGCAGGCGGAAGGGTATCAGGAGATTTTCAGAGAGTTAGAGTCGGCATTGTGCAAGATCACAGGATTGGCCGCTGCCTCGCTCCAGCCGAACTCCGGAGCGCAGGGAGAATTTACCGGCCTTCTTGTGATACGAGCGTACCATGCATCGAGGGAAGAGGCTCATAGAAATATTGCCCTCATTCCTTCGTCGGCCCACGGGACAAATCCCGCGAGCGCCGTCATGGCCGGCTTAAAGGTCGTTGTCGTTGCGTGCGATGATACCGGGAACATCGACGTATCTGATTTGCGAATGAAAGCCGAACAGTACAAAAACACGCTCGCGGCACTGATGGTAACGTACCCGTCGACGCATGGTGTATTTGAAGAAGGTGTAAAGGAAATCTGCCGCATCGTTCATGAGAACGGCGGTCTGGTCTACATGGACGGTGCAAACCTGAATGCCCAGGTCGGTGTCACAAGTCCCGCCATAATCGGCGCCGACGTTTGTCATATCAACTTGCACAAAACGTTCAGTATTCCACACGGCGGCGGCGGCCCTGGTATGGGACCGATTTGCGTTACGAAGCAGCTTGCTCCATATCTGCCTGGTCATCCTGTGATAAGGACCGGGGGGGAAAAAGCTCTTCACGCGGTTTCTTCGGCACCATGGTCGAGCGCCAGCATTCTTCTGATCTCGTACGCCTACATCAAAATGCTCGGAGGAGAAGGAGTGAGGGAGGCGACACGCTACGCCATTCTCAATGCCAATTACCTTAAGGCAAGGCTTGAACCGCATTTTCAAATTCTCTATCAGGGAAAGAACGGCCGGGTTGCACACGAGTTTATCCTGAACATGAAGGAATTCAAAGAGAAGTGCCGCATCGATGTCGAAGATATCTCAAAGCGGTTGATGGACTACGGATTCCATGCTCCTACAGTCTCGTTCCCCGTTCACGATACGATGATGGTCGAGCCGACGGAAAGCGAATCGCGGGAGGAACTTGATAGGTTTGCCGATGCGCTCATCTCGATCAAAAAAGAAATCGAAGAAGTTGAGGATGGGACTGCAGATAAGATGGATAATGTTCTCAAGAATGCCCCGCACACTCCCATGGAAGCGGCAAAAGATGACTGGGACCATTCTTATTCCAGGTCAAACGCGGTATATCCGCTTCCCGAAGTACGCCAGCACAAATTTTGGCCGAGTGTCGGACGCATCAACAATACATATGGAGACAAGAATATCGTCTGCAGCTGTCCGCCTATCGAATCATACGCAGAAGAGCAATCCCTATGATAACCGACGATGCCGGGATTCGGTCAATACTCGCTTTGTCGAAAACGATCGCCGTCGTCGGCGCATCTCCCAAGCCGTGGCGCGACAGCGGTTCCATTGCGCTCTATCTTGTCGGGAAAAAGTATACCATATATCCGGTGAACCCCAAATACAAAGATGTCCTCGGCCTGACTTGCTACCCGGACCTTGCAAGCATTCCCGAAAAGATCGATATCGTCGATATCTTTCGCAATTCAAACGAAGTTGAGCCCGTTGTTGACGAGGCCGTTACGATAGGCGCAAAATGCGTTTGGATGCAGCTCGGCGTTATCAACGAGCAAGCGGCAGTCAAAGCGGAATCTGCAGGCTTGAAAGTCGTTATGGACCGGTGTATCGCAATCGAACACCGTGCCTTGATGCGCTGATTTTTTTGTCGTATGTTGAAAGTAGACTTGAGGGTCAGCATCTGATTCAAGTCTACTTTTTTTATTCCCCGTACTCGAATGAGATTGCCTGTTTCGCTCCTTACTGCGACTGTAGCTTTTCCTTTCATCATCCTCGCGCAAGACACTGCACAGGTTGCGACGCAGGATTTTCAGGATTCGACGCTTCATGTTTCGGAAATTGTCATTGCGGGCAATGAGCTGACAAAGGATTTCATCATTGAGCGGGAAATGTCGCTCAAGGTCGGCTCACTGCTGACACACGAAGCCGTGGCATACGATATCAACCGCATCTACAGCCTTCAATTGTTCAACAAGGTGGATATTCACGTCGTCCCGGATTCCACGACGGCGACGTTAATCGTTTTTGTAAGCGAGCGCTGGTATTTTTATCCGTTTCCGATCGCCGGATTTAAAGATCACACATGGACGCATTTTTATTACGGCGCGGGCCTTGTCCATACAAATTTCCGCGGGCGAAACGAACTTGTGAATACACAATTCGCGCTCGGGTACAACCCGTACGTCTCGGTGCAATACGTCGACCCGTCGTTCGACCCCGAGCACAACCTGTATTTTTCCACAAAAGCATCATACTCGATTCAAAAGAATCTCAGCCTTGTTTCGCTCTCTTCCGGCCCGAATTTCGACGAGCGGCTGATCGACGGACAACTTGGGTTTGGAAAGAGGTTCTCACTATACAGTACGGCAACACTGACTGTTGAGTATACCAACCTGAGCGTCTCAGATAACCGAGCGGGGCGAACGCTGTCGCCGAACGGAATAGATAATTTCTTTTCGCTGCATGCTGACTTCGTCTATGATACGCGCGATTTGAGCGAGTATTCCCGGATCGGTACGCTGGCAACGATCGACGTTTCGAAGTACGGGGTCGACAACAGGTACGTCGATTACCAGCGCTATGCTGTAGATTTCAGGAGGTACATTCCGGTCTATTTCAACTCGTCGTTTGTTTTTCGTCTTTTCGGAAGTGCAGTGCAAGGAGGCGATGATCCGAATTACGGGCATGTGTTTTTTGGATACGGCGACAGAATCCGCGGCAGGTTTCAAACTATCGTCGAGGGGGAGGACATTCTTGGGGGCAAAGCCGAAGTTCGAGTCCCGATTATATCGCCTGCGTATTTCAGAATCGAAGAGATTCCGATCGAACAATTCAGGGATATCCGCTACGCTCTGTATTTTACCGTATTTGCAGACGCCGGGACGGTGTGGTACCGGAGTCAGCCGGTCATGCTGAACAATTTTCTATCGGGGTACGGCGTCGGATTGAATCTTCTTTTTTCATACAGTTTTGTCGGACGCATCGAATACGCCTTCGGCGGTCCGGGATTTCACAACGGGGAGTTCATTCTTGATCTTGGGGCATCGTTGTAGGAATTTCTCTAAAGCAAAATCGTTTTTACCAACTAGGCTCCATTTTCAGGACAAGGACCAACGAAAGTGTCTAAGGAATTTTTCTATACAGACCCGGCAAAGATCGGGGAGCGGTTTCTGACGATCGAAGACGATGAATCAAAGCACATCGTCCGTGTGCTGCGAAAGTCGGAAGGAGACCTATTGTGGGTGGTGGATGGAGTAGACCGTGCATACGAGGTGGTCATCCGTTCAATCGGTCCACATGCCATTGAGTGCGAAATACTTTCGGTCCATGATCGGCTCAATGAATCCGAAATCGAAGTAACCCTGGCGGTTGCCGTACTCAAGAACCCATCGCGGATGGAATGGATGATAGAGAAAGGCACGGAACTCGGGATCCGCCGTTTCATCCCCGTCTCGACATCGCGCACCGTCGCGCATTCATCCAAAGAGGATCGGTGGAGAAAGATCGCCTTAGCGGCGATGAAGCAGTCGGGACGCAGTTACCTTCCGCAAATATATCCGTTGACGGACATGGATTCCGTCATGCACCACGCGACCGTGTTCGATCTGAAGATCATTCCGTATGAACAAACGGACGAAGTGCTCTTCATCAGGGAAGCGCTCCGCAACAGGCAGAAGCCGACCTCCGCTCTCATCGTGATCGGACCAGAGGGGGGATTTACGGAAGACGAGATTCATACCGCCGAGGCAGCGGGGTTCGTGCAGGTCTCGCTCGGAAAACGGAGGCTCCGCACCGAGACGGCGGCGCTTGTCGCCGCATCATGGGTGATCGGGAATTATTAATTACTCTGATTAATACGTCATAACTCGATGTCACTCTGATCGAAGCGAATGACAAGGGCGTCCCTTCGGGAGGATCTACACTGTCTTAAAGATTCTTCGTCTCCCGACGGAAAACGTCGGGATCCTCAGAATGACATGGACAGTTGATTTGTCCGTCCAGAATGGCTGAGTGTCTTGCATCAGCATGTCACCCTGAGCGCAGCGAAGGGTCTATTCCGGCTTAAAGATTCTTCACTCCGTTAGAATGGCATTACAAGCGCACCACTCAAAAAAGAGCCAGCCGCAATTGCACGACTGGCTCTTCTATTTTGATCGGATTGTTATATTAGGCGGACTTGCGTTCCTCGAAGAGGTACACCGGCTCCTTCTTCTTGGCTATCGTGTCCTTCGTGATGATACACTTCGTAATATTCGGGCGCGAGGGGAGATAGTACATAATATCGGTCATTGCTTCTTCGATGACTGCCCGCAATGCCCTGGCGCCCGTTCCGCGCGCCATTGCCTTCTGAACGATCGACCGTAGAGCTCCTTCTTCGAATTCGAGTTCTACTCCCTCGTATTTGAAAAGCTTCTGAAACTGTTTCACCAGCGCATTTTTTGGTTCTACGAGAATATTCATCAACGCATCTTCCGAAAGCGAATGCAGCGTTGAGATCACCGGAAGCCTGCCTATGAATTCGGGAATGAGTCCATATTTCAATAAGTCGTCGGGCTCAACCTGTTTAAGGTATTCGTCGGTGTTGTAGTCCTTTTTCCCCCGGAGGTCTGCGCCGAATCCCATCGGATTCTGGCTGACGCGCTTTGCGATGATCTTGTCGAGTCCTTCGAACGCTCCGCCGCAGATAAAAAGAATATTTTTCGTGTTGACGTTGATCAGGCTTTGTTCCGGGTGCTTGCGTCCCCCTTTCGGCGGAACACCCGCAAGCGTCCCTTCCAGGATCTTCAACAGCGCCTGCTGCACTCCTTCGCCTGAAACGTCGCGTGTGATCGATGCGCTGTCGCTCTTTCGTGATATCTTATCGATTTCATCGATGTAGACGATCCCGCGTTCGGCGCGTTCTACGTTGTATTCCGCATTCTGCAAAAGGTAAACAAGAATAGTCTCGACGTCATCCCCAACATAGCCGGCTTCGGTGAGCGTCGTTGCATCAGCGATTGCAAACGGTACGTCCAGAATTCTCGCAAGAGTCTGCGCGAGGAGAGTCTTCCCCGTCCCCGTCGGGCCAATGAGGAGAATGTTGCTCTTTTCTATCTCGACGTCATCGATGGGCTGTAAATGATCTTTTGAATCGATCCGTTTGTAATGATTGTACACAGCAACCGACAAGGTCTTCTTTGCCTGGTCCTGGCCTATCACGTATTGGTCGAGCGCTTCTTTTAACTGCTCCGGTGTAAGTCCGGCCTTTCCCTTCCCTTTCTTTTTCGGAAAAGCGGCCATGTTATTGCGGATAATGTCCACCGAACTCGAAACGCAATGATCGCAGATATACACATCCGGGCCGGCAATGATGCTGGAGACTTCTTCCGGGCCGCGTCCGCAGAACGAGCAGCGGATTTTTTCGTCGCCTTTTGGTTTTTGACTCATTGAGGTATTCCGAGATTTACGATCATGGATTATTTTTCTTTCTTCGGTTCAGCAGAACGTTTCAACAGCACGGAGTCGATGATGCCGTACGCTTTCGCTTCTTCTGCGGAGAGGTATTTGTCCCTGTCGGTATCGCGCTTCACGTCTTCGATCGATTTCCCGGAATGATGGGCAATGATCTCGTTGAGCCGCGTTTTTGTATTTAGGATCTCATCGACCTGGATGCTGATATCCGACGCTGTTCCCTGAACGCCGCCCCATGGCTGATGAATCATGATACGCGAATTGGGGAGGGCTTTGCGTTTTCCTTTCGTTCCGGCGAGAAGGAGCACCGCGCCCATGCTCGCCGCCATGCCTACGCACATCGTCGACACATCGGGACGAATGTATTGCATCGTATCATAAATAGCAAGACCGGCAGTGACGCTTCCTCCTGGGCTATTGATGTAAAGGTGAACATCTTTCTCCGGGTCCTCGGCTTCCAGGAAGATCATCTGGGCGACGATCAGGCTTGCGACGACGTCGTCGATCGCGGTGCCGACAAAAATGATCCGCTCTTTGAGGAGCCGGGAAAAAATATCGAAGGCGCGCTCGCCGCGGCTCGTCTGTTCGACAACCATTGGAACGAGCTGGTTATAGAGGTCATAGGGTTTGTTCGATTGGAGCATTTCAGATAAATCCTTTCTGTGTTAAGGGTGCGAACAATTAAGACAAAAGCTTACTTGCATCATCCGTGACGGTTTCCTTGATGGCCGAATTCTGCTTCAGGAATGCGATCAGCTTGTCGTTCAATATTTTCTCGCCGGCGGTTTCCGAGGTTTTGTAGAAATTGATCAGCCGCTCTTTGTCGATGTTCAGCTTCTTTGACTCTTCCTCGGCGAGGGCTTCAACGTCGGCGTCCACGATCTTGATATTTTCTTTCGCAAGAATTTGTTCCCGGATCAACGCCCACTTTGCCTGCCAGACAGCTGACGGGCGCGCTGCTTCGCGGTACTTCTGCTCTTCGAATCCGCGGGGAAGCTGCTTGTTCTTTTGCTGGTTCTTCAATTCTTCGATGTACGAATCGGTGAACGTCTTCACAAGCGCTTCGGGGACGGCAAAGTCATGGAGTCGTACGATCTCGTTGGTGATGTCGTCGATCAGCCGTTTTTCGGTCCGGTCATTCCAATAACGTTCAAGGTCTGCCGTAAGTTCTCTTCTAAAATCTTCGACGGTCGAATATTTCTCTTTCGTGATTTTCTTCACGAGCTCGTCGTTGAATTCCGGGTGCATCACCTTTTCGATCTTCTTGACGGTCAATTGCATGTGAACTTTGTGGGAATGGTCTTCGTGAGTATGCTCAAAGCTCACCCTGTACACACCGCCAAGTTCAGCCGTCTTGAGCGCATCTTTTATTTCCTTTTCGGTCGACGGCTCGTTCAGGTAGATACGCATTCCGTCGCGTTTTTGTCCGATAAGCGGAGCTCCGGTTTCATCCGTGTCCTGGATGTCTACGGTCACAACGTATTCGACACCGTCGACCTGTTTGGCCTCTTCAAATGCTGCGTTGATGTGCTGCAACCGGCGAATTTCAGAGGAAATTTCCTCTTCCTTCACGGGATGAATGTATTTTTCAACCGGGATGCCTTTATACTCCTTCAACGTAATAGACGGTTTGACCTCGTACTTTATTGTAAATGTAAACGGTTCGCCCCGTTTGTATTTCATGTCCACCATTGTGGGGGTGCCGATCGGCTGGATCTTTTTCTCTTCGATGGTCTTTTTAAAGGATTCGTTGGCAATGTCGTCGAGCGCGTCTGCTTCGACGCTTTCGCCGTAATATTTCTTGATGAGAGCGATCGGCACTTTGCCTTTACGGAACCCTTTGATTTCGATGGAAGGCGCTGCCTTCTTATAGGCGGCCTCGAAATGCGGCGCCAGCTCTTCGGGTGTAAGACTGATCGCTATTTCCTGGTCGCACTCGGTTACTGTCTTGAACGAAACTTCCACTCAAACACTCCTTTGCTGTTGGGGAAAAATAAGATCCCTTTTTCCGAAGGGATTCATTCTTTCGAAGCTCTTAATGCTAATTTTAGATTAAAATACGAAACATTGCCTCGAAAATCAATAAAGCGTTAGTAGATAGCGAACTGGCGATGCTATGACTGGTTTTATTTGGTGCTGGTACAGCATCACATTATTGCCGGATTAGAGGATGATGTTATGGCCTCACATCCCCCGGCTTATGTTTTTCCAAAAATGTTTGTACATTCCAATAGCAACGAGTCTCTTCCGCCTCAAGGCAAGTTCTATGCATTGCACTGAAAGGAGGGCTGGCTCGGTCGCGAATAACACTTTTTCCCATACGACAAAGACGATGAATATGACACCTCCATCAGCGGAGTCGGAGATACTCAAGTATACTCACGCTCTCTACGCCTCGTACGAAGCATACGAAGTAAAAGAAGTCGCATCGCGGCGTTTAAAACATGCATCGCTGATGAATCTTTTGGACGCATTACTGGCGCCGATCAAACATGTTTCAAAGATAGAGCAGATCGGCGCATCCTCCGAAGGACGTTCAATCAAATTATTAACGATCGGTTCCGGCAAAAAAAAAATCTTCATGTGGTCGCAGATGCACGGCGATGAGCCGACGGCCACGATGGGGGTGCTCGACATGCTGTCGTACATCGGCAAGAATCAATCAGCGCCGGAGGTAAAACAGATCCTCTCTGAGACTACGCTACTCATCGTTCCCATGCTGAATCCCGACGGGGCGGAGCGATTCCAGCGGCGAAGTGTTCACGGGATAGACATCAACAGGGATGCATTGCAGCTTCAGACAAACGAAGCGAGGATTCTGAAACAGACGCGGGAAAGATATTCGCCGGAGTATGGTTTCAACCTTCACGACCAGGAACCGCGGTATACTGTCGGGTCCTCTGGAAACGCCGCCGCCATTGCGCTCCTTGCTCCGGCGGTCGATTACGAGAAAAGCGAAAATGCGGTCCGCCTTCGTGCGAAAAAGGTCGCGGCGGCGCTTGTCGAGATCTTTTCTGCATTCATCGAGGGACATATTTCTCGCTATGACGATTCGTTCGAACCGCGTGCCTTCGGTGATAATATCCAAAAATGGGGAACCAGTACCGTTCTGATCGAATCGGGCGGGGCGAAGAACGATCCCGAAAAAATGTCGATCCGGAAACTAAACTGCGTTGCGCTCCTTGGAATTTGTTACTCCATTGCAAAGGGCGAATATGAACGAGCCGACGTCTCCCGCTACGAACGTCTCCCCGAGAACGTAAAGAATCTCTACGATACTATTATTACCGGACTGACATTGACATTCGAGGATGGAATTGTACCTGTCGTCGTTGACATCGGGATCAACACGGAAGATATTGCCGGCGCTGATGGAGTTGTGCATCAAAAGCATACGATTGTCGATATCGGCGATCTGAGCAAGCACTCGTCGTTTCAATGCATCGATGCAAAGGGAAAGTCGGCGAAGGGGGGCGTGATTCAAATGGATCACAGAATAGATTTGCCGAAGCTGCTTTCAGATATAGAGAAAACGTAGCCGCATTCCTATGCAGCGGTACAGATGAGATGTCGATACCGGCACTGCAAAAAGTTTCCTCAAGAAATCTTTCGCGGCAGCCGATCGGAAAGAAGATTCCAGATTTCATTTGCAACGATGTTCACGGGCAGCGAACCGTCGATGAGCTGGATGCGTTTCGGTTCTTCTTTTGCGAGCTCAAGATATCCGTCGCGGACTTTCTCGTAAAATTCTCTTCCGCCGCTTTCCATTCTGTCGATCGCGATTCCGCTCTTATGACGCCGCGCGACAATTTCAGCGATCGGGACGTCGATAAAGAATGTGACTTCCGGAAGCAGTCCAAAAGTTGCGACGGCATTGATTGTTTTCACGGCTCCCAGACGTAAACCTCTTCCGAATCCTTGGTATGCAGTGGTCGAATCGACGTACCGGTCGCAGATTACGATCTTTGAATCGAGAAGCGCGGGCTTAATGACTTGGTTGACGAGCTGAGCCCGCGCCGCTGAGAAGAGAAATAGTTCCGTTATCTGATTCATGCCAAGATTCTTCTTGTCCAGCAGAATTTCCCGTATCCGTTCGGAGATCCCGGTGCCCCCAGGTTCGCGGAAAAACTCAACGACATGATTGAGACTCTTCAGCTTCTCGGAAAGGAGCGCAGCCTGGGTGGTCTTGCCCGAGCCGTCTAATCCTTCAAATGAGATGAACATTTTACATCTCCATATTTATGATTGAATTATGGTACTTAAATTAGGTTAATTTTGCAAGGATGAAGAGTTGGCAGCAGCGGGTTATACGGCGTTTGCACACAGCGACGTGATCATTCCCTACGGGTCGACGACCCGTAGGGTCGTAGACGATACGTGATTCTGCAGTTCGGGTGTGATCTCTCAATCAGAATGAATAATGCCTCTTCCCCCTGGGCGAGTCCTCGACGAGTCGAGTCGTCGACCGATGCTTTTTATCGGAACGAGCCGAAGGGGTAATCTGCGGACCATCCAACGAAGAGGCCTTCGGCAGCGGCTCTGTATGATATTCACTTCTCCCAATTAAGCGTTGACACTGCAAACCATATTTATTATACTTCTCCCTGAGTTCTTCAATATCAGGAAGACGAATTAACTCATTTTTGTTCTCTTACGAAAAGGAGCAAATTATGGACGAAGCGAACACGACGCCGACGGGCTCAACGGAAAACCTGGAAATGTCATTGTCCGATAAATTGATGAACGTCTTTGCTGCGCCGGGTGAATTATTTGAGAATGTCGCGAAAAGCGAGAAGAAGAATTCGAATTGGTCGGTACCGCTCATCATTACGATGGTTGTAAGCATCATTTTTGTCTTGGTCGTTTTTTCGCAGGCTCCAATTCAAGACCAGATGCGGGATCAGCAGGAAAAGTCGTTCCAGAAGCGGATCGACAGCGGAAAAATGACGCAAGAACAGGCAGATCAGGCCGCAGCGATGATACCAAAGGCGGGCTCCCCGATGTTCATGATTATCGGCTGCGTCTCCGCGGCTGCCGGAGCTGCAGTCATACTCTTCGGCTTTACTCTTGCCTTCTGGCTCGTAGGAAAATGGGGATTCAAATCGTCTGCGCCGTACTCGAAAGCGCTCGAAGTTGTTGGTCTATCGATGTATATTTATGTGCTGGGGTCAATTATTACAATGCTGCTCATGATCGCAATGGGGTCGTTATACGCAACGCCGAGCCTTGCGTTGGCGGTAGCACAATACGATCCGACAAATACTCTTCACAAACTGTTGAGCTCAATAAGCGCGTTTACCTTTTGGTTCCTTTTTGTGATCTCGGTCGGATTGGGGAAAATATTTTCAGTTTCGACGGCTAAGGCGCTTACGGGAGTGGGAGTGTTGTGGGTGTTGTTCACCGCAGTGTCCGTGCTTGTTAGTTTCGGCGGGTAGAGAGCTACATGATGCCTTGCGGATCGACGTCGACGGTGAATTGAACGCCGCGCCGAACCTCGGGCGATGAAGAGACCTCCTGAACGACCCGGGTAATTGCATTCCGAACGGATGCTGAATTCGGGTCGTTCGTTTTTACGGCTTTAACGATGATCTGCCACCGGTAATTGTTCTTGATTTTTGAAATGACCGCTGCCGCGGGCCCCAAAATCACCGACTGCGGGGAAAGGCGTTTGAGCCGGTCGGCAAATGCTTCCGCTGCACGCTGGACATTTTTTTCGTCGGTGCCTTTGCATTCGATCAGTACCAGACGTGCGAACGGTGGATACATTGCCGACAGCCTGTACCTCGACTCCTCTTCGTAGAATCCGCGATAATTATGTTCGATGACATACTTGAGAGTGTAATGACCGGTCTGGTAGCTTTGGATGACAACCTCTCCTTTCAGCGAACTTCGTCCGGCTCTCCCGGCAACCTGCGTCAATAATTGGAACGTCCGTTCAGCGGAACGAAAATCGGGGAGAAGCATTTGTGTGTCGGCAGAAATGACCCCGACTAACGAAACGCGCGGAAAGTCCAGCCCCTTCGCCACCATTTGTGTCCCCAGCAAAATGTCTGCATCGCCTCTTCCGAACTGCTGGAGGAGTTTGTCGTGGGAACCCTTTCGGGTCGTCGTATCGAGGTCCATTCGAATCACCTTCGCTTCGGGAAACAACGCCGCCAGATCCTGTTCGACGCGCTGCGTGCCGAAGCCCTGAAGCTTCAGCTGAGTCCCTTTGCATTGCGGACAGATGCTCGGCACCGGTCTCACAGATCCGCAGTAGTGGCAGCGAAGGTGTTTTTTGACGAGATGGTACGTGAGTGTGACGTCGCATTGTTCGCAACGTTCGACATGACCGCAATCGACACACTCGATAAATGGAGCAAATCCCCGCCGATTCTGAAGCAGGATAATTCCTTCTTTTTTTTGCAGTCTGTCGCGGATTTTTTCTTCAAGAAGGAAGGATATGGAGTGGAACCCTTTTTCAAATGCCTTTCTGCCGATCTTTGCGGCCTCCTCTTTCATCGCTGCAAAGCGGCGTTTGTGATCATCCGCCATATTCACAACGCTGATCGAGGGGAGTACGGCGTCATCGATGCGCTGGGGCAATTCAATGAGTTTGTATCTTCCCGTTTGCGCGTTATGGAAAGATTCAATCGACGGTGTCGCGGATCCTAGAACGATGACGGCATCGGCTTGAGTTGCACGCATGATGGCCACGTCTCGGGCGTTGTACCGGGGAGAGGCGTCGAATTGTTTGTACGATGCCTCGTGTTCCTCATCGACGACGACGAGGCCGAGATTTTCCAGCGGAGCAAACACCGCTGACCTGGGCCCGATCACGATCTTGTATTTGCCGTTCTTGCAGAATCTCCAGGCATCGTAGCGCTCGCCGTCCGACATGCGGCTGTGCATCACGGCCACCGAGTTGCCGAAGTGCAGCCTGAATCGCCGGACTATTTGAGGCGTCAGGGATATTTCCGGGACAAGAACGATGGCGGTTCTCCCTTTGGCCAGCGTTTCGCGTATGGCTTCGATATAGACTTGCGTCTTCCCGCTTCCGGTAATCCCATACAGGAGAAATGTCGTTGAGACACCCGACGTGATCGCCGCTCCGATTTCCTGCAGTGCCCGTACCTGGTGAAGTGTCAATTGGACATGCGAGATTGGTGAGACCCCCGCCTCCGGCGAAAAATCTACCGTCCGCCCAACTTCCTGTCTCACGACCTCAACGATATCTTTCTTTATAAAGCCTTTTAGCGAAGAGAGCGTGGCGCCGGTTTCTTTGAGAAGTGAGCGAAGCGGATATGGTTCGTTCGTCAACTCAGAAATGCGGGCGAGGAGTTTTTGCTGTAATTTCCCTGCCGGCGCGAAATCGTTCGGGATGTCTTTCTTGATGAGGAAATTCCCGAGTTTCGGTTTTGTCTTCGCTTCCGACAAGCGATCGCTGACGTCAATGATTCCTGCATCTTCGAGCGCCGAGAGAATAGAATAGATATTTCTGATCTTTGTCTTCTTCTGGAGCTGGGCTATCGAAAGAGGGCTCTCTGCCGACAAGGCCTTGATGACGTTTGCGCGCTGCGGCGCCGAGATTCCAAAACGGGCCAGCTCATCGGGGGTGGTCGCCCGCTTTAAAGATATCGCCTTTTTATTTTCGATTGAAATTCCCTGGGGAAGAAATGCCTTCAAGACTTCTCCCAGCGGCGCCGCATAATATTCGGAGATCCAAAAGCCCAGTTTTAAAAGCTCTTGCGAGAGAGCGGGCAGGACGTCGAGCACATCCTGGATCGGTTTCAGCGCGCTGATGGAGGTTGCAGCTGGAAATCCGACAACGATGCCGGAAATCTGCTTTTTGCCGAAAGGGACAAGAACACGGCTTCCAAGATTGATGCGCGCCGCGAGTTCTGCAGGTACAATGTACGTAAAGGATTGACGGAGGGGGACTGGAAGAGCAACGTCTGCAAGAGTCTGTTTCATGGCAACGAGGGTGGAGGGCACGGTCAACGTGTTACAAAAGCTCCGTCTCAACTTGTTTATAGACGTCGAGCAAAGGAATGTCTTTCTCTAGAGCAATTCGTTTGCACTCTTCAAATTCAGGCGAAAGGCGTTCAGCACCGTCGATCGTGATGACCTTCACTTTCATTTCACCGAAAATAGTGTTCACGGTCCTGGAAGAACGCTGCAATTTGCGCCGTTCCACAGGCTGAATGCGAACGCCGAGCGTGCTTGTTTCTGCAAACACCACCTTCAGTACGGCATCAAGTTTTCCCCGGTTGACGAGCGCAGAGAGAAGAATTCCCGGCCTCCCTTTTTTCATCACAATCGGGATCATAAAAGCGTCATGAGCGCCGATGCCCAAAAGTCGCTCGATCACGAAGGGGAATATTTCCGGATTCATGTTGTCGATGTTTGTCTCCACGGTAACGAGTTCATCATGGTCATGTCCTTCGATGAGCTCGCCCATGAAAATGCGGAGCAGGTTCGGCAATTGCGCGATGTCGCGCGTACCGGTTCCGTACCCGATCGTTGTTACCCGGAATTGCTCCATTGACAACATGCCGGACGAAAGTGCCTTAATAATGCCGGCGCCGGTGGGTGTCGTGAGCTCGTACGGAACATCGGTCAGCACCGTCCGGTAGTCTTTCAGTATCTCGACGGTCGCCGGAGTCGGGTTGGGCATTTGCCCATGCTGGGTGTTTACAAAACCCCCGTTGCCAAGCTTGACTGGACTTGAATAGACAGCATCGATGCCAAAGTACTCCATACAAATTGCCGTACCGACGATGTCTACAATAGAATCAACTGCTCCCACCTCATGAAAATGTATCTGGTCCAGGTTTGTATTATGGATCTTTGCTTCCGCAGTGCCGATGACAGTAAAAATCCTTGAAGCCCGATCCTGCACCCTCGCCGCCAGCGATGAGGTGTGAATGAGTGCGAGAATGTCTTTAAGGCTGCGCGTAGGATGCGAATGGCTGTGACTGTGGTGGTGATGCGATTCGTCATCGTTGACATGATGATGATCGTGATGAGGCTGCGCTTCAGCCGGCGCGCCCTCGCCCTCGACTACGACATTTATTTTTACGGCCGTGATCGCATTCCGCTGAACGGTTGTTTGCTCGAGCGAATATCCCTCCACGGCAAGTTTCATCAATTCCCGCCGGAGAACCTCGAGCGGAATTCCGGCATGGACAAACGCGCCGAGCGTCATGTCGCCGCTGATGCCGCCGATCGTGTCAAAGTATGCGATCTTCATTCGTTCGTGGAAAAGTTTATGGACATCTTCCTGAAATATAACATTTTTTTTCTAAGAAGCCGAATTGTTCCCTGAGGATAGGGCGGGTCAGCTACCGCTTCTTGAATAGCGGTGAAAGGTAAGTAAGGAATCGATCCGTCGCTCCGAGGTTTTTCTCAACCAGATAGCGCGCTTTTTTGCCGGCATCGATCCTTTTCGATTCGTTTTCCAACAGAGTGCGAAGGATCCGGTACAATTCTTTTTCGTCCTCGACAACAAACCCGCCTCCTTGATCGGCCAGCGCAACGGCTTCCTGCGAATTGGTGTGCTTGGGGCCATACACGACCGGAAGTGCGAACGCAGCAGGTTCCAGGACGTTGTGCACCCCCTGGCGGAAGCTTCCCCCGACGTACACGACGTGGGCATATTTATAGAGAGGGACAAGGATGCCGACGCTGTCGACCAGAATGACTTTTTCCCCGGCGTATTGGTTCATTTCTGAAAACCGTATGAACGAAGTATTCCCCTCAAGGCGGAGTTCGACCTGTTCCAGATATTCCACCGTCGGTTCATGCGGAACGATGATCGTCAGTAAATCGTGCATCGTTTTCTGAATCTTAAACAGGACGGGGAGGACGACGTTGTCGTCGGCATCCCAGCTTTGACCCACCACGAATACTTTTTTTCCTTTGACGATCTTGTTGGGCAGGAGATGTTTCTTCGCAGCTTCGTCGCTCCGGATCTTTACCTGGTCGAACCGGGTATCGCCGACTGTAGCAACGACGGGATGGGAGAGGTGAAAATCGCCGAACGAAGCCATATCGCTGTCCGATACTGTCAGGATCGACGAAAAACAATTGTATAGCGCTCGATGGAATTGCCGCAGAAGAAATATTTTCCTGATCGAATTCTGCTTCATTGTCGCATTCGCGATCATGATGGGAATCTTTCGTTTGTGCAGCGCCCAGATCAGGTTTGGCCATACGTCATACCGTACCATGATGACCGCGGTGGGCTGAACGCTGTCGACAAAATTATTGACCTCGCGGTACGAGTCGAACGGGAGATATGAAATGATATCCGCCTGTTTGTAGGACTTCGAGTGTTCATAACCGGACGGCGAAAAGAACGTGGCGACAATGTTCACGTCCGGGTGCGACCGTTTTATGGCTGCGATAATCGGCTTCGCTTGTTCAAATTCTCCCAATGACGATGAATGAAACCAGAATCGCTGATGTTCGCCCAGGCGGATCACTTCTTCCCGCATATTTTTCACGAGGCTCTGCCGCCCTCGAATGCCGCGGCGGATCTTTTCGTTGAAGAAACCGGCGCACTGAAAGGCGCACCACATGACCGGGACGACAATAATATTGTAGAATAATTTCCAGACCATTTCGTTTCACGTGTGATGATATTCCCTCGCGTGCATTCTGGACAACGATGCTGAGTTGCCGCAGTTTGGCAGCCTCACGGAGAGAGAATTGCAGGTCAAATATACTTATGCTGCTCTATTTGTGCAATGAATAATCGGGGAAATTATTTCGTTTACGGTTGGTTGATTATCGAAGGGGAGTTCGGTATATTATTGTTCCTTAAAATCACAGGTTATGCGCGCTATTATACCGGTCGCCGGAGTTGGAAGCAGACTGCGGCCTCACACATATACAATACCGAAAGTACTTCTCAATGTGGCAGGAAAGCCGATTATCGGCCACATTATGGACAAAATCATTGCCGGGGGATTCGACTCTGCGACAATAATCATCGGTTATTTGGGCGACAAAGTCAAAGAATATATCACTGAAAATTATTCCATCAGCGTGGATTTTGTCGAACAAGAGGAACGGCTCGGACTGGGTCACGCCATTTACCTGTCGCGGCATACCATCTCGAAAGATCCAGTTCTGATCATCCTCGGCGACACTGTGTTCGACGTAAATCTTTCAGCGATGACCAAAGGAGAATACTCGAGCATTGGCGTAAAGGAAGTCGCAGACCCTCGGCGTTTCGGTGTGGCTGAAACAAAGGACGGTTTTATCACACACTTAATCGAGAAGCCGGAAAACCCAACGAGCAATCTGGCAATCGTCGGCCTCTATTTTATCCAGCATCCTGACATACTGCTTGAGTGTCTGAAAAAGATGATCAAGAGTGACATTCGAACCAAGGGAGAGTTTCAGCTCACTGACGGTCTTCAACTGATGATCGAACGGGGAGAGAAAATAAAGACGTACACCATCGACGGCTGGTTCGACTGCGGCAAGCCGGAGACGCTGCTCGAGACGAACAAGCATTTGCTGAGTCAGAATTCGACGCATTCGATTCCAGAAGGAGTCGTCGTCATCCCGCCTGTTTTCATTTCACCGAAATCCACCGTAAAGAATTCCGTTATCGGTCCGAATGCAACGATCGCGGCCGGTGCGACAGTGGAGAATTCCGTTATCAGAAATTCCATCATCAGCGAGGATTCGACCGTTCAAAGTGCGCTGCTTGAAGAATCCATTATCGGCAGCAATGCTATCGTGAGGGGCGGTTACAAGAGGATCAACATCGGCGATTCGTCCGAGCTTGAGTTTTACTAAAATCCTATTCATTAGACACCCAAACAGTACAAGGAGCAAAAATTCAATGAGGTATCTTTTCACGTCCGAATCCGTCTCCGAGGGGCATCCCGACAAAGTGTGCGACGCAATATCAGACGCGGTGCTGGATGCGCTGCTGAGGCAGGACAAATATTCGCGCGTTGCGTGCGAGTGTTTTGTGACGACCGGCCTGGTCATGATCGGCGGCGAGATCACGACGAACGCGTACGTTGACTTCCAGACTATCGCCCGTGAAACTGTTCGTGAGATCGGCTATACAAAGGCAGAATATAAATTTGATGCAGATTCATGTTCGGTGATCTCGAGCATCCATTCGCAGTCGGCGGACATTGCGCGCGGCGTGAACACAGGCGGCGCCGGCGACCAGGGAATGATGTTCGGTTACGCAAACAACGAAACGCCCGAGTTGATGCCTATGCCGATCATGTTCGCGCATAAGCTCGTCCGACGGCTTGCGGACATCAGGAAGAAGAGCCTCCGGTTGATGCCGTATCTTCGGCCCGACGCAAAGTCGCAGGTAACGGTCGAGTACAACGGCGGAACACCGGTTCGCATTGACACTATCGTCGTTTCAACTCAGCACGATCCGGATGCTTCTCAAAAACGAATCCGCGAAGATGTCATTCACCATGTTGTCGGGAATGTTATTCCGGAACATTTGCTCGACAAGAAAACGAAATACTATGTCAACCCGACCGGCCGTTTTGAGATCGGCGGGCCGCATGGCGACAGCGGCTTGACGGGACGAAAAATTATCGTCGATACCTACGGCGGACGTGCGCCTCACGGCGGCGGTGCTTTCTCCGGAAAGGACCCGTCCAAGGTTGACCGCAGTGCTGCGTATGCCGCCCGTCATCTTGCGAAGAACATCGTCGCCGCGGGCCTGGCAACGGAATGCCAGATCCAGGTCGCGTATGCGATCGGAGTCGCGGAACCGGTGTCGATCTACGTAAATACGTTCGGCACGGGAAAAATTCCGGATTCGGAAATCTCGAGGATACTGAAAAATGAGATCGATATGACGCCCCGCGGGATCATCGACAGGCTGAATCTTCTTCGCCCGATCTACAGAAAGACTGCCTCGTACGGCCACTTCGGACGCGACGATAAGGATTTTACGTGGGAGCATTTGGATCTAGTACCGATATTAAAAAAGAAAGCACGATAATCGATCCACGGAATTATTTGGAGAACACAATGATAACAGCGACACGTGAACAGAAGCGGCTTGCCTACAAGGTAAAGGACATTTCCCTCGCTGAGTGGGGAAGAAAAGAGGTTAGACTTGCCGAGGCGGAGATGCCCGGTCTTATGGCGCTTCGCCAGGAATACCGTGCGGAGAAACCGCTCAAAGGTGCGCGCATCGCCGGGTGTTTGCACATGACCATCCAGACGGCGGTGCTGATTGAAACGCTTATCGAGCTTGGCGCAGAGGTCTCCTGGTCATCATGCAACATTTTTTCCACGCAAGACCATGCCGCCGCTGCGATAGCCGCAGCCGGAATTCCTGTTTATGCATGGAAGGGAATGAACGCCGAAGAGTTTGATTGGTGCATAGAGCAGACGTTGTTTGCGTTCAAAGACGGCAAACCGCTCAACATGATTCTCGATGACGGCGGAGATCTGACGAACATGGTCTTCAACAAATTTCCCGAGCTCGCCGCGGGTATCAAAGGTTTGTCCGAGGAAACCACCACCGGCGTTCATCGCCTCTATGAGCGGATGAAAAACGGGACGCTTCTTGTTCCGGCGTTCAACGTGAACGATTCGGTGACGAAATCGAAATTCGATAACAAGTACGGCTGCCGCGAATCGCTCGTCGACGCAATTCGGCGCGCTACCGACCTCATGCTTGCCGGCAAGATTGCCGTGGTCGCCGGTTTCGGTGATGTCGGGAAAGGGTCTGCGGAGTCGTTAAGCAGCGCCGGCGTTCGGGTGATCGTCACGGAAATAGATCCGATCTGCGCGTTACAAGCGGCGATGGAAGGGTACGAAGTGAAAAAGATGGATACTGCAATTCCCGAAGCTGACATTATTGTCACTGCAACGGGAAACAGGGACATCGTCGTCGACCGTCATTTCAGGAAGATGAAACACAACGCGGTTGTCTGCAACATCGGCCACTTCGATACGGAGATCGACATGGCGTGGCTCAACAAGAATTATGGCAGCACCAAAGACGTCATTAAGCCCCAAGTCGACAAATACACGATCGACGGCAAAGACATTATCGTCCTTGCTGAAGGGAGGCTTGTAAATCTGGGTTGTGCGACGGGCCATCCGTCGTTTGTGATGTCGAATTCATTTTCCAATCAAACGCTCGCGCAAATTGAGCTGTGGAACCACAGCGAGAAGTACGAAAAGAAGGTCTATACTCTTCCGAAATACCTCGATGAAAAAGTAGCCCGGCTCCACCTCTCAAAACTCGGCGTCGAACTTGATTCGCTCTCCCCGGTTCAGGCAGCGTACATCGGCGTTCCGGTGCAAGGACCGTTCAAGCCTGACTACTATCGGTATTGATCTCTGCGATGGCACAGCTATAGAGGTCTAAGCGTTGGATGTAGGTTGGCAGCCGTTCGGAAACGAATTATGGCGGCAGAGTGTTCTGAAAGGCACAGGCCAATCATTCGACAAACTATAGCGAGGAGATGAGATGATAAAGTTCATCACGGTATTTGTGCTAGTAGCGTTTGCCGCCGAAGCACAAACTCCGAAGGGAACCCCGGTGCCCCCATTATACAACTTCACGATGAAAACGATCGACGGCAAAGATAAGCCGCTCGCCGACTATAAGGGCGATGTCCTGCTTATCGTGAATGTCGCATCGTTCTGCGGAAATACGCCGCAATACAAGAACCTTGAAAGCCTTTATGTGGCATACAAAGACAAAGGTTTCAAGATCCTTGCGTTTCCGGCAAATAACTTCGGCGCTCAAGAACCCGGCACGAATGAAGAGATCAAAACCTTCTGCGACAACACGTATCATGTTACCTTTGACATGTTTTCAAAAATCAGCGTCAAGGGAGACGACCAGCATCCGTTGTATCATTATTTGACCACGGAGACCGATTTCAAGGGAGACGTTGGCTGGAACTTTGCAAAATTTTTGGTAGACCGGAATGGTCATGTCGTTGCCCGGTACGCACCGAAAAAGATTCCCACGGACGACGAAGTCGTTCAGAAAATCAAAGAGTTGATTGCAGAAAAATAGTAGCGTGAGATGTCGGACAAATTCTCAATTGATTTGCCGATAATATATCCGACGCCTACTTAGCCGATACCTGCTCCTCTCCTTCCCAATCTCTGATTGGGAACGCAAGAGACACCCCTCTTTAACGATATTCGTTCCCAAACAGCCTGTCCCGCAACAGCGGGAGAGGTTGGGAACGAGATGTAATATCTACCCAACTGACAACCCCTTCTTTTGCCCCTGTTTCATTGATTGTCGTACGATTTATAGGTATATTTTTCAGAATTTTATTTCTGAGAACAATGCTACGACAATTTGACCTTCGCATTTCGCGCCATCTTCCGCCAATAATGCTTCGGCGGTCCGGCACCTCTTCTCCGTCGGTTGAAAGAGCCGTCGCGGCTATCATCCGCCGTGTAGAACTTCGGGGTGACGACGCTCTTCGTTTCTACACACAGAAATTTGACAGAGCGAAGGTGAAGTCGCTCAACGTTCCCCAAGCAGATATTCGCGATGCGCTGGCGAAGGCCGAACCTGGTTTTGTTCGCCTTCTCACCGAAGCCGTAAAAAAAATACAGAAGTTCCATGATCGTCAGCGACATTCGTCGTGGAAGATGAAGGAACGATTTGGCTCCGAACTACGGCAGCGCTACCTTCCGGTGGAGCGAGTTGGAGTCTATGTTCCCGGCGGAAAAGCTGCATATCCCTCCACGGTACTCATGAACGTCATTCCGGCACAAGTGGCCGGCGTGAAAGAGATAGTACTGGTTTCGCCGCCGGACAAGAATGGAAACATCCACCCCGACGTCCTGACCGCCGCGGCCATCCTCGGCGTCAAATCAGTCTTCCGGGTCGGAGGAGCGCAAGCGATCGCTGCCCTGGCGTACGGCACGAAAACTATTCCAGCCGTCGACGTGATTGCCGGTCCGGGGAATATTTTCGTCGCAACCGCGAAGAAACTGCTTTTCGGCAAGGTCGGCATCGACAGTATCGCGGGCCCGAGTGAAATTGTCATTCTTGCAGACGACAGCGCACGCCCTGATTTTATCGCCTCGGACATGACGGCCCAGGCCGAACACGATGAGTCTGCTTCGGCTGTTCTCGTAACCACAAGTTCCCGGCTTGCCGCGGCATTGAACAGCGAGCTGCTGAAACTCCTTACCGTTCTGCCAAGACAGTCAATCATTGCCTCTTCGTTAAAGAAAAACGGAACGATCATTCTGGTGAAAAATCTAAAACAGGGGACGGACGTTGTCAATCAACTTGCACCCGAACACCTGGAAATCATCACAAAAGACGACAAGGGCACGCTGAAGAAGATCCGGAACGCCGGCTCAATATTTCTCGGAAATTTCTCCCCGGTCGCTGTAGGCGATTACTTTGCCGGACCGAACCATGTCCTGCCTACCGCAGGGACTGCCCGTTTCTTCTCACCCCTCTCGGTCGATACGTTCACGAAAAAGTCGAGCGTCGTCAGTTTTTCCCGGCGAACGATGGAATCCGTCAGCGAGAAAGTGGCGCGGTTTGCCGAACACGAAGGGCTGACGGCACACGCTCTCTCTGCTCGTCTCCGTGGAAAAGGGAACGGAAAATGAGTTTTCTTGAAAACATAAAACCAAGCGTGCGGGCGTTGGAGACGTATAGCGTCAAAGGCAAATTGCTTCAGCCTGGGTTGATCAAACTCAATCAAAATGAAAACCCGTTCGACATTCCTGACGAGATCAAGCGCGAGCTCACGGAAGCGTTCATTGGAACTCCGTGGAACCGGTATCCCGAAGTTTTTCCTGACAATCTGCTTCAGGCGATCTCGTCGCACGTCCGGCATCCGGTGGAAGGAATAATTGCAGGGAATGGTTCCAACGAGTTGATGTATACAATCCTGATGGCCGTAGTCTCTAAAGGAACGAAGGTGTTGATTCCGTCCCCCTCGTTTTTTCTCTATGAAAAAGCGGTAAAAGTATTCGACGGCGAGGTGGTATCGGTGATGATGAATAAAGATCTTTCGTTCCCGACAGAGGAAATTATGCGGTCGGCGCAAAAAGAAAAGCCGGCTCTCATCGTGCTTGTTTCTCCCAACAGTCCGACCGGCCAGTCAATCCCGGTCGATGATGTCGAAAGAATTCTTGCGGGCACTTCATCTCTTGTCCTTGTCGATGAAGCATATATAGAGTTCTCTGAAAAACAGAGCGTTCAACCGCTGCTCGAGAAGTTCGACCGTCTTATCGTTTTGCGGACGTTTTCGAAGGCTTTCAGCATGGCCGGTCTCCGGATCGGATATCTTCTCGCAAGGCCTGCGCTATGTGCCGAACTGTTAAAGCCGAAAATTCCGTTCACCGTCAATGCGTTTTCCGCATCCGTCGCCATGAAACTTATGGAGCGGAAAGCAATTGTCGACGAACGGATCGCATACATTAACAATCAAAAGACGATCTTGGCAGGCTCGCTCCGTTCGCTGAAGGGAGTTGAAGTTTTTTCTTCCGACACAAATTTTCTTATCTTCAAAACACAATTCGAAGCGGGTACGCTGTTTCAACGCCTCCTTCAGCGAAACGTCCTCGTCCGCGACGTCAGTTCATATCCAATGCTGGAGCGGACGCTCCGCGTTAATGCCGGCACAGAAAAAGAAAATATGACGTTTCTTGCCGTTCTCCAGGAACTTCTCTGAACACACCGTAACCGAAATGAAAATTCTAGCGTTCGTCAATCACGTTCCAGACACCGAAACAAAAGTGAAAGTCGCAGCCGACGGTAAAACGATCGATACGGCCGGGGTGAACTTTATGCTCAACCCATACGACGAATACGCAGTGGAGGAGGGGTTGAAGTTGCGCGGAAAATTTTCCGGAGAGGTTGTCGTCGTGTCGGTCGGCGGCGACCCTCACAAAGAAGCGCTTCGCAAGGCGTTGGCTATGGGCTGCGATAAAGGCGTACTTCTGAAAGACCCAATGCCTCGTGACTCATTTGCCGTGGCGCGGGCGCTTGCCGACTACGCAAAAGAATATTCGCCCGATGCCATCTTCTGCGGCAAGCAATCCATCGATTACGATGATGCTCAAATCGGTGGACTTGTTGCAGAAATGCTCGGAATGCCTTCCATCTCGGTTGTCGTGAAGCTGGATATCAGCGGCTCCGTTGTCGTTGCGGAAAGGGAGGTTGAGGGAGGAAACGAAGTTGTTCAATCCAGGCTACCGATCGTCATCACTGTTCAAAAAGGATTGAACCAGCCGAGATATCCTTCGTTAAAAGGAATTATGGATGCAAAACGGAAGCAGATCGAGGAGCGGGCGATCAGTCCGGTCGAACTAAAAATAGAAGTACTCGCGCTGAAGAAACCGGCAGCGAAAGCTCCCGGAAAAATTGTCGGGACGGACGCTTCCGCTGTGCCGGAGTTAGTGCGATTGCTGCGCGAAGAGGCAAAAGTCATTTAATGCATTCATTTTGGCGAGAAGCTTCAAATTCATTGCCCCAAAGTCACTATGAAAAATTACTTTGAGTCTTCGCGACTTGGTAGCGAATTGGATAGATGTTGGTCAATTCAGTCATTCACTGATAAAAAATAATCTATGAAAATCATAGCATTTGCAGAACAACGAAATAACAAGTTCAAGAAGACTGCTTTTGAAGTTGTACGTGCGGCGAAGACTGCTGCTGACCAACTCTCTGCTGAACTTACCGCCCTGGTCGTCGGAGGAAATGTTTCTTCGATCGCAGGCGAGTTAGGAGCCTATGGAGCGGCGAAAGTGATCGTTGTTGATGATTCCCGGCTAGAGAATTATTCGACGACCGCATATGCGAAAATTGTGGCGGAAATTGCACGGCAGGACTCTGCCGAAATGGTCTTCTTTCCGGCCAGCGCCATGGGAAAAGACCTTTCGCCCCGGGTCTCAGTGAAGCTCGACGCAGGACTTGTCTCGGAATGCACGGCGCTGCGGGTCGAGAACGCCGAAGTAGTTGCTACGCGTCCCGTCTATGCAGGAAAGGGAATGATCGACGTGCGCGTTCGATCCCGCGTGAAATTGTTTTCTCTCCGGCCGAATGTTTTTTCTGCGGGTACGCCGTCGTCTTCCTCGGCAATAATAGAAAAGAGAAGCGTTGGGTTGACGGAAGATGATTTCGCGGCCGTCACGAAGGAAGTAAAAGCGTCGAGCGGAAAAAAGGATGTTGCCGAGGCCGATATTATTGTATCCGGCGGACGCGGGTTGAAAACCGCCGAGAATTTTTCGCTGATCGAAGACCTTGCTGCAGCATTGAACGCGGCTGTCGGAGCTTCGCGCGCTGTCGTCGACGCGGGATGGAGGCCGCACGAGGAACAGGTCGGGCAGACGGGAAAGACGGTTGCGCCTTCTTTGTATGTCGCCGTCGGAATATCCGGCGCGGTCCAGCATCTTGCAGGCATGTCGTCCTCAAAATATATCGTTGCAATCAACAAGGACAAAGACGCACCGATTTTTTCCATCGCCGATTACGGCATCGTCGGCGATGCATTTGAAGTAGTGCCGGCGTTGACGGCGGAACTCAAAAAAGGAAAAGAGAAATAAAACACGAATGTGATATGTCGTATTGCTATTCAGAGCGATTTTTTATATACTCGCTTTAGGACCGAAGCAATTTATCAACGAGGAAACGACGTGGAGAAGGTACAAGTTGATATTTTGGGGTTGTCGACAAGCCCGTCTAGCGGCGGAGCGTATGCGCTGATCCTAAAAGAAATGAACGGCAACCGCCGGCTGCCGATCATCATCGGAGCGTTCGAGGCACAATCGATCGCGCTGGAGATGGAAGGCATCAAACCGCCGCGTCCCCTCACGCACGACCTGATGAAAAATATCATCGATACATTCGGCGTATCGTTGCAGGATGTGTTCATCAATGAACTCCGCGACGGGACCTTCTACGCAAAGATCACCATCGAGGGGGTCAGCGAGAGTCAGGAAGTCGACTCAAGGCCCAGCGATGCTATCGCGCTCGCAGTGCGGTACGGAGTTCCGATCTTCGTTGCGGAAGAAGTGTTGAATGAAGCCGGTATCGTAGCCGATGGGGAGGAAGAGGAAGCCGGTGCCGAGCCGAAAACCGACCCACCCGCCGTTATCAAGAAGCATACTTCAAAGCTGGAACAACTGCAAACATCGCTCCACGAAGCGATCGAAAAAGAAGAGTACGAAAAAGCCGCCAAGCTTCGCGACGATATCCGCAAACTGACGATGGGAGATTAATTCCGGGACGGCTCAACTCAGTAAGGCAACACAAAGCCTTTCTGTGAAGAAATTTCCCTCGTCTTATCTGGGAGAGACGAGATCAAGCATTTCTTTTACCGCACGATCCAATCCCACAAACATTGAACGCGATATAATGGCGTGACCGATGCTCATTTCGTCAATAAACGGAATAAGCGCAACAGGTCGCACGTTAGTGTAATCCAGTCCGTGCCCCGCATTAACTCCAAGCCCAAGACTCTTTCCGTACTCTGCCAGAATGCTGATCTTGCGCAAGAGTTTCGCTTGAACGGCGGGTGAACGGGCGTCGGCGTATTCGCCGGTGTGAATTTCAACCATATCCGCACCGATCTCTTTCGATGCGTCGATTTGTTTTCTTTGAGGATCGACGAACAAACTGACAAGGATCTTTTTGCTGTGCATTTTGCAAATTGTTTTTTCAAGCCTCGCCTGGTGGCGGACAACATCGAGCCCCCCCTCGGTGGTCAACTCCAGACGTTTTTCCGGAACCAGCGTTACGAGGTCGGGCACAATCTTGAGGGCAATGGAAACGATCTCGTCCGTCGCGGCCATTTCCAGGTCCAATTTAGTCGTCAGCGATTTTCTCAGCCGGCGAACGTCGCGGTCATTGATGTGGCGGCGGTCTTCGCGCAAATGACAGACGATACCGTCCGCCCCGGCTTGTTCGCAAACAGTTGCCGCGTCGGCGGGGTCCGGTTCCGCGCCCCCGCGGGCCTGCCGGACGGTGGCAATGTGGTCGATGTTTACGGAAAGCTTCATTCTTCGCTCTTCTTTCAATTGACGATGTCAGCAAAATAAACGAAATTCGTTGACGAATCACAATAGCGGCTGCGGAAAGCGCAACTTTTGTGATCGCGTCTCGTATCCCTGTGTGGATATTGATCCAAACTTCCCCAGCGAGGTAACCTCTATGAAACGAATATTACCATTTTCCCTCTTCTCCCTGCTTCTTTTAAATTCCGGCTCATCGATTGCTCAATCAGAACACAGTCCATATCTTTTTACGCAGGACCCTACGGACAGCTTGACGAACGACGACCGGATCGGCTCTTTCGTCGACAACCTGCTGCAGAAGATTGAATCCGACGTAGAGGTCATGGTTCGGGATCGGCATCGTGAACGTGACGAAGAGACTGATTCTACGACCGTCAGCCGCACCTCTCATTCTTCGGAGAATGCGGTGACGTTTTCGGGAAACACGAGCATCGATCAGGCTGATACGATCGACGGAAATGTTGTGGTAAAAGGGGGAACGCTTACCGTCGTCGGCCTGGTGAACGGAGACGCCCTGGCGATCAACGGCGATATCGTTGTAAAAGACGGCGGAAAGATCACCGGGGACGCGCGTGCCATCAACGGCAAAGTAATCAAAGAAGGGAAGGGAACCATTGATGGATCTCTGGAGGAAACTTCTTCAGCACGGGACGCCGTTTATATGAGGCCCGGATATGAACCGAACCGGTCGTACAAATTCAACCAGTTCTGGCTCGACGAGAACCAATTTCCGGACCATTTCCTGTTTCGTTACGATAGAGTGGACGGATTGTTCCTGGGATTAGGGACCGAAAAGAAATTTTATTGGGATGGAAGCAGAGCCATATCAGGGTTCGGTTCTGCGGGATATGCGTTCCGGATTCATCGGTGGCGTCTTAATTTGGGCCTGGACAGACAGTTCGCAGCGGAGAATGCGCTCTACGAGGTCGGTGCAGAAGGACACAGCCTCACCGACACAAAAGATGAATGGATCATGAAGCTGGGCGAAAACAACATCACGTCGATCCTCTGGCATGAAGATTACCGCGATTATTTTACTCGGGAAGGTTTTTCTGTGAACGCCGCCAGGTACACAAAAGAAGACGATTTCACTTCTCAGCTTAGGGTTCAGTACCTTATCGACGATTACTCATCGCTGTCGAAAGAAACAGACTGGTCGTTGTTCAGGCCGAGCCACAGTTTCCGGGATAACCCTGCCGTCGCTGAGGGAACGATGCACAGTATTTTGGGGACTGCCGGTTTGAGCACGGTTGAAGGACACGGACGACGGAGCGTTGGATGGAATCTCTTTGCAAGCGTTGAACGCGCGGGCGACCAATTCGGCGGCGATTTTACATTCACTGAAGCCATTATCGACATCCGGCGTTTTCAGCCGCTTTCTGAATATGACAAGATCAATGTCAGAGTCCGCGCCGGGTCTCTCGAGGGAGATTACATTCCGCAAAAATCTTTCGAGGTCGGAGGAGCGAACACGCTCCCGGCGTATAGTTTCAAGGAGTTCGCGGGAAACAGAATGCTTCTGGGAAATTTCGAATATGTTCTGAGCGGCCGATTGATGGAGGATGAATTCTTCTGGCCGAACAGTTTGAATTTTATCGTCCTTGCCGATGCAGGTGCGGCATCGCTGGTGGCGACGACGAAATCAATAACCGACGGCTTTTCGACGATCAATGAAAAGACGATCAAGTCCGACGTGGGTTTTGCACTTGGCTGGCATGATGAAAGCTGGCGGCTCGGGTTTGCGTGGCGCACCGACGTCAAGGCACCCGTCAGCGTCTTTCTGCGATTGAACAGACCGTTCTGATTTGGAAAATACTTGCGCCGACAACAAAAAACTCAACCTGCGGGTTGAGTTTTTTGTTGGAAGCCATCTAAAAAAGTCCGCGAAATCTCATTCTGATCCTCGGCGAGTCGTCTATCTACGATTCTACGAATCGTAGATTCGTAAAACGACCCTACGGGTCATAGACCCGGAGGGAGTCGTCGATCGCCGCTTTTTGGCGGCATCAGAATCCATGACAAGCATGCATTGTGAATCTACGAGACTTCAGTGTTATGGATGCTCCCAAGGGGATGCCTTCGGCATTCGCTACGCTCAGCATGACATTTACAAATGCATTCTACATCGGAACCATTTTTAGATAGCTTCTAATTTCTCACGACATACTGCAAACGTTCGGGCTCTTGCCGCACGATCTTTATGTTCCTGGGAGTGGTCACAACCGGCTGAATGGACCCGGTAGTGTCGAGCAAAATTGATTTGTAGTCGATATAGGCCGAAAAATCTTTTTGTTCGACCGCGGCCACTTCTTCTATTCCTCCCCGCACAATGATATCGATCTTCGGCGGAATGAGGACCACGAGCCGATTACCCTGCACCTGATTCACTTCAACAGGAATTCCCTTAAAGGTCTTTTCCGCGATCGGCTGTACATCGATCTGGACGGCAACCGCTGCAGGAAATGGAGTAATGCCGAAGGACATCGAATCGGAGACGCCGACACGAACGTTCACATCGCTTTTTAGGTTTGAAAAAACGAGTTGGTCGGTCTCCCACCGGTCGATCTTGTCGAGCAGGCTCTGGGCACCGGTGAGGGTGACGCTGTCTGGAATGGATTTGAGGTCTCCGACGACGCCGTAACCCTCGCGAAACGTCATCGTGACAACCGGTTCGACGGGGACGGTCTTCTTCACCTTTTCATCCAGGACAACCAGAACAGTATCCGGTTTAATGTCGATCGTGCGGATTCCCTCTGGCAGCTTCAGTCGTTCCAGGAGGTCTTTGTTCGTTAGAAAACTGAACCGGCTGGAGATATCTGAGATATCAAGCACGTATCGAGCGTCGGGAACGAAATACAATCCGAGAAGCTGCCAGCCTGAAGCGCGGACTTTTATGTTGATAGTCGGAGGGACCGGTTTTGCGAGCGAGCGATTCGGTTTGACGTTCTCCAACACAAGAGGTAGGGAAACGGCCGTTTGGTATTCGTATCCCATATTAATGGAAAACCATAACGCTATGGCAAAGAGCGTCGAGAATATAACGATGTGAAGGTTCTTATTCTTCATTCAGGGTGCCGCGGCTGCAGAAACAAAAAATCCATCTTCGTTTCGAAATGGGGGGAAGATGGAGCAGAATTGATTTCACCTTAGATGGTATTATTCACGAAATTTGGCCTTCATGACCTCGTCGAGAAGCTGTTCTTTATTTGCCATCGAGATTGCCCGACCAAAAATCGCCAACCCTTTGAATTTTCTGGCGTATGACCGCAGTTCATGGACTGTCATCGCGTTGAGCTCGGCCATGTATGAATCCCGTTCGTCGGATTGCGGCTCAACGAATGCCACGTCTTCATCGCTGCCGTCATCAGCTTCGCTTTCCGCAGCCGGCGGGAGTAGATCGCCGTGCATCAGTATTGAGATCTCTTCTTCGCTGAGAATCGACTTCGCAAAGACCAGCTCTTCAACTCCTTCCGCCGGACGCGGAATAACATGCTGCGACACCAGTTCACCGACGCGTTTTGCCGCCGCGGCTCCCGCTTCGACGGCAGAGCGTACCGCAGCCGTGTCGCCGATGATCTTTATCGTGATCATGGCAGGGTCCGTCCGCTCTTTCCCGATCAGCCGGACGTTCGAGGTTTTTACCATCGC
>Ga0265338_10000494_pt1 | contig 70344 bp, 63 predicted proteins | sample 42126metaG_FD_193579 | JGI IMG/M metagenome (GOLD analysis project Ga0265338, IMG submission 193579) | Rhizosphere microbial communities from Carex aquatilis grown in University of Washington, Seatle, WA, United States - 4-21-26 metaG | ecosystem: Host-associated > Plants > Roots > Rhizosphere...
ACCGCCAGACAGGCGATGACGGCCTTGCCTTCCGGCGTCGCCTGTTTCCAAACATAAATGAGTTCCGCCTGATTGGAAGCGGCCCCCACGACAGCAAACGATAATACATTCATCATACCGATAATTTACCTGGTCGTGAGGAACCGATGTTGCGGCCAAGCGGCAGACGGTCGAGGAAATTTCCTGCCGCACAAATTACTACCCGCCCCGCCGGAAATTGCAACGATTTTTTTACGGAAAAAAATCAAAACGCCGAGGCCAGCCCTTGAAGCGCCTTTCGCACCCGCAAATTTTCCAATCCGTGCGTCAAATTAAAACGCCCGCCCAGCCACGGCAGCGGAAAAATTCGTTTTTTACCAAAATAATCTCCGAGCAAATTCACGTTCGCAGCCGTCGAGGAATCCGGCCTGGAGGGTGACATCAAAACGACGCGCGCTCTGGCCGCCGCGCCACGCGGCAGCGCTTCAAGGGTGAGCAAGACCTGGTTAACCGCGCCAAGCCGGTTCGGGCAGACGACGATAGGCGCTGCACGCAAGGACGTAATTAAACTGCGCGAATCGAAGTTTTCGCCGAGCGGACTCAACAAACCGCCCGCGCCTTCGATGAGCAAAACGTCAAAACGTTTTTGCATCGCACGGAGGTGGGCAAGCACCTGTGATAATTTCACCCGCCGCCGTTCCCGTCGCGCGGCCAGCAACGGCGCAATCGGTGCGCGGAAATGCCACGGATTGACTTCGTCGAGGGCAAGTACGCCATGCCCCGCGGCGCGAAGCTCGCGGGCGTCGTCACGTCCACCGGAACAAATGGGCTTGAGCGCCACCGCATTGATGCCGCGTTCGCGCAAATACCGTGTGAGCAGCGCGGTCAGCACCGTTTTGCCAACGCCCGTGTCCGTCCCGGTGATGAAGAACGTGGTTCGCTTCATTCCGGCAACATCAAAGCGGAAATGTCGGCGGCAAGCCATTAAAACCATTGACGTTTTGGGCGCGGTTCACGTAAGCTGCGCGGCTCGCTGACAATTGAAAAAACGACAATTATTGTGAACGTCACCGTTGAAAATCTGGCCCCGTGCAAGAAATTGGTGCGGGTGGAAGTGGATGCAAAGGCCGTGGACGAGGCCTTTGATTCCACCACCAAGGAATTTCAGAAACAGGCATCGCTGCCCGGTTTCCGCCCCGGCAAGGCGCCGCGCGCGATGGTGCTCAAAAAATACGAGGCGGACATCAAGAGCGAGGTCAAGCGCAAGCTCATCGGCGACGCCTACCGCCAGGCGGTGGACGAAAAGAAAATCGCCGTGGTCGGCTACCCGGACATCGAGGAAATCCAGTTTGGCCCCGGCCAGGTCCTGCAATTCGCCGCGACGATTGAGACCGCGCCGGAGTTCCAACTGCCCGATTACAAGGGGCTGCCCGCCAAACGCGAGATGAAGTCGGTCACGGACGCGGACGTGGAGCACGCGTTGAAATTGCTGGCCCAGCAGCACGTGAAATTTGAAACGGTCGCGCGCGAACTGCGGCTGGGTGACATTGCCGTGGTGAATTACACCGGCACCTGCGACGGCCAGCCGATCACCGACATCGCGCCGACGGCGAAAGGATTGACCGAACAAAAGAATTTCTGGGTGGAAGTCGGGACCGAAACCTTCCTGCCCGGTTTTGCCGATCAGATCATCGGCGCCAGGGCGGGCGATAAGCGCCTGGTCAACACGGATTTCCCCGCCGATTTCGTCACCAAGGAGCTCGCGGGCAAAAAAGGCGTCTTCGACGTTGAACTGGTCGAGGTGAAAGAAAAGGTTTTGCCGCCGATTGACGAGGCGTTTGCCAAAAAATACGGCGCGGAAAACCTGGAAAAACTCCGCGAAGGCGTGCGCCGCGATCTGGAAAACGAGTTGAAATATTCACAGACCAGGGCGATTCGCAGCCAGATTGTCCGCGGCCTGCTGGACCGGGTGAATTTTGATTTGCCGGAGACGGCGGTGGCGCACGAAACGCGCAATGTGGTTTACGACCTGGTGCGTGAAAATTCGCAGCGCGGCGTGTCGCGCGACGTGATTGAAAAACAAAAGGACGAAATTTATTCCGCCGCGACCCGCAGCGCCAAAGAACGCGTGAAGCTGTCATTTCTGATTCAGCGCATCGCCGAGCAGGAAAACATCAAGGTGTCGCAGGAGGAAGCGCTCCGGCGCGCACAAACGCTGGCGGCGATGTATCAAATCCCGCCGGACAAATTCCTCAAGGATTTGCAGAAGCGCAACGGTGTGATGGAGCTTTACGATCAGGTCGCGCACGAAAAGGTGCTGGCTTTCCTTGAACAAAACGCCAGAATTGAGGACGTGTCGGCGTCGCCGGGCGGAACGGGCGCCACCTGAATTAACTAAATGGTTACCTCCGGCCGGGACGGAGCGTCTTTGTTTTGACAGGTCCGGGCAAAAACCGCAACTTTGGCCGCCACCCGGAGTTTATTTGAACCAGCACGGACATCCGCGCTTTTTTGGCAAGATGAAAAGTTCCAGAATTTTCTCGTTTTTTTTCTTCGCGGCCCTCGTGGCCGCCGCGCAAACCGGCACCAACAATGTCGCGTCGCACCCGATGTCGCTGATGGACTGCATCCAACAGGCCTTGCAACAGAACTTCGACGTGCAAATCCAGCGCTACAATCCGCAAATCTCGCTCTACGACTTGAGCGCGGCCTACAGCGGCTGGGATCCGACATTCAACATATCGGGCCAGCACAATTACAATGTGTCGCCGAGCCGATTTAATTCGCAGTTTACCAACCAAACGCCGGCCACGATATCGGATGAGAACTCATTCAATTCCGGCATCAAAGGAACACTGCCATTGGGATTGCAATACGATTTCAGCGGCAACATCGCGGAGCAATATGGGAGCCAAAGCGGACTTCCGTTTGACAGCTCTTTCGGCAGCATCGGCGTGACGCTCCAACAACCGTTGTTGAAAAATTTCTGGATTGATACCACGCGGCTGAACATCCGCGTCGCCAAAAACCGGTTGAAATATTCCGAGCAAGGACTGCGCCAGCAACTCATCACCTCCATCACCGCCGTCGTCAACGCCTATTACGAACTCATCTTTGCCCAACAGAACGTGCAGGTGCAGCAACAGGCGCTGGTTCTGGCCCAGACCCAGCTGGATCAGGACAACCAGCGTGTGCAAATTGGCACGCTCGCCGTCCTGAGCGTACAGCAAGATGAGTCACAAGTGGCGCAGAGCCGGGCCAGTCTGATTGCCGCGCAAAGCACGCTCGACACGGACCAGAATGCGCTGAAAAACCTGCTTACCGACGAGTATGCCAAATGGCATGACGTGGACATCCAACCGACGGCAACGCTGGAAGCCGCGCAGGAATCGATTGATCTGCAAGACAGTTGGGGCAAGGGCCTGGCCGAACGCCCCGACCTGTTGCAGGCCAAACTGAACGTGGAGCAGCAGGGCATCCAGTTGAAGTACTACCGCAACCAGCTTTTCCCCGAACTCGATTTGCTCGGCTCTTACGGTTTCAACGGCGCGTCCAGGGAGTTCAGCGGCACCTACAACCAGTTCGACCGGGGGAATGCTCCGTTCTACAGTTACGGCGCGCAATTGATAATTCCCTTGAGCAACGTCGGGCCCCGCAACCAATACAAATCCACCAAGGCCACGTTGCAACAAATTCTGTTGCAACTCAAACAACTGGAACAGAACGTCATGGTGGAGATTGACAACGCGGTAAAGCAGGCACAATCCAAGTACGAAAGCGTGCAGGCCACCCGGCAGGCACGCATCTACGCCGAAGCCGCACTCGATGCCGAACAAAAAACCTACGCCGTTGGCAAGGCTACCACCTTCGAGGTGCTGCAATCTCAAAACAGCCTGACCACCGCCCGTTCGGCGGAAATCCGTGCCCTCGCCGATTACAACGAGGCGCTTGCCACTCTGGCGCAGCAGCAAGGCACCACCCTGGAACAATACAACGTCAACCTCGAAGCGAAATAGGCAGGGACGCCCCGCGGGGGCGTCCGCGGACATCGTGGCGCGATGTCCCTACCAGAACTGCCACGCGCCCCGCCACACGACCCATACGCCGAGCAGAAAATTCGTGATAGCGTGCGCCGTCATCGCGTCACCCAGGCGATTCTTGCGCAGCACCAGCCATTGATAGGCCATGCCGCACAAGATGCCCGCCAGCCATTGGAAATGGGTGAAACCGAAAACAGTCGCCGTCGCAAAAAATGGCAGCGGTAAAAACTGGTTCAGTGGCACGGCCAGGAAATTTTGGTTTGCGATGTAGCGATACAAAAACGAGCGGTAAAAAACCTCCTCCAGCGGCGGCACGACCAGTGTCGAACCAAGAATCCGCGTCCCAATCATCAGCCACGCCAGCGCCGAATCTTGGCCAAATTGAGCGTGGGGATTCCATAAAAGTGTTGGTTTTTCTGAACACCAGCTTTCCAGCCCCGCTTTTTTTAAAAGTGGGCAAAGATATTTTTGAAACAGTTCATGCAGCGTTGGGTAGTGTCCATCCAACCCCACCCACAGGACGAATACGGCAATGCCGACGATGACCGCTTCCCAACTCAGTGCCCAGCGCATTTCCGAGACCAAGGGGCGCATTTCCCAAACCAGCCATGCGCCGACGACGGTTTTGGCCAGGTAAAACCAGTAGGCTGACGCCGCGCCGAATTCGCCCTGGCAAGACGTCAGCGCGAGGAAGACGACAAACGGCGCAACACGGGCAATCATGGGTGATGCACCCAGGAATCTTTTCAGAAATTGCACGCGGTACAATGGCGTGAATTTTACCGCCGACTCAAGCTCAGAACTTTTGTTTCGGTTTCACCTTGCAGCGTAACGCTGTCTCTTGAAATCGCTGCCACGCGGAACCCGTCTACGTGATCGCCAACAAAAACCGTGCTGCCGCTCACAATCGCACACGGCCGCGCCGCATCAAACAAAACGCCTTGGAGTTTTGGTTCCGGCGGCTTTGGCGGAACCACCGCCACGGTATTCGAGCCGGGGGGGGCGTTGGTGACGGCCGGCAGGGCAGCCGCAACCGATTTCACGGGTTGGGTTGCGGCGACCAGGGGTACGGGTTTGGACAGCGATAGTCCGATGAAGATTCCGGCAGCGGCGAGCAGCAGAATAATCACCACCGGCACCAACCAACCCATGCCTCCCGGCGAAATGGATTCGACCGGCGACAGCGGCGGCGGATTGGGCGGCAGATTGGGTGGCCGCGATTGTTTGGTCTGCTTGAGAGCGTCGTTGATCAGGCTCATGGATGGATGTCTCCTTCGAGTTCGCAGATGGCACGATTGACCATCCGATAGTTGATGCGTCCGGATTGTTCGACAAAACCGGCCAGCAGCGCCTTGTCACAAACGGCGTTGACCAGCCGCGGAATGCCGCCGCTGTAATGGAAGATGCGCCAGAATGCGGGGTGCGTGAAATGCGGCGTGCCATTGGCGCCGGCCAGCTCCAGCCGGTGCTGAACGTATTGGCCGACCTCGGCGCGGTTCAGCGGCGCGAGATGATAACGCACCGTGATGCGCTGGCGAAGCTGGCGCAGACGCGGGTTGTTCAGACGGTCGCGCAATTCCGGCTGGCCGAGCAAAACAATCTGCAACAGTTTACGATCGTCCAGTTCGATGTTGGAAAGCAGCCGCACCTGTTCGAGCAATTCATCCGTCAGATCCTGCGCCTCGTCAATGATGAGCACGCAATCCCGCCCGCTTTGCGCCTGAGTGAGCAGATGCTCGTTGATGGTCGCGATGGTTTCCAGGCGGTCGCGGCCCGTCACATCCAGGCCAAATTCGGCGGCGATGGCCCGCATCAATTCTTCGGGGCTCATCACGGGATTAAGAATCAACGCGGTGGAAAAGCGCGGGTCGAGCTGTTCGAGCAGCGCGCGGCACAGGGTCGTCTTGCCCGCACCCACCTCGCCGGTGAGCTGGACGAAACCCTTGCGCTCACGAATACCGTAAAGCAAATGATTGATCGCCTCGCGGTGTTTTGTGCTGTGAAAAAGAAAACGTGGGTTCGGCGTGATGTCGAACGGCGGCTGCGTCAAACCATAATAATCCAGATACATGCCCCGCTATCAGCACAAACCGTGCTCACCGGAACCGGAATTTTTCTACGAAAATAAGGCTAATTGGGCAGGATTTTCCGCGCCGCGCGGACCAGGGCCATTGCCCCCGCCGGCGTTCCAACCGTGATGCGCAGATGGCTTTTTACCTCCGGTAAGTTGAACCATCGGACGAGGATTTTTTTTGCGCGCAACTTTTGCTGCCATGCGCGCGCGGTGAATCGCAACGGTTGGACGAGAATGAAATTTGTCTGGCTCGGAAAAACCCGGAAACCCAGCTTCGTCAGCTCGCGGCTCAGCCACTCGCGCGTGGCGATGATCTTTTTTATACTCGCACGGTAATACGGCAAATCATTCAGGGTCGTCACGGCGGCAACCTGGCCGAGACCGTTCACATTGTAACTGTCGCGGATTTTGTGCAACGCGGCGATGAGGTCATGATGTCCGACAAAATAACCGACGCGCTGGAAGCACAGCGAATACGACTTCGAGAACGTCCGCGCCACGAGCACATGCGGATATTTCAACGCCAGTTTCATCGCGTTCTCCTTCGCGAAATCCACATAGGCTTCGTCGAGAATGACAGCGCCTTTTTGCGCGCGACAAAATTTCTCAAGTTCTGATGTCTTATAGCCACGACCGCTCGGTGCGTTCGGCGTCGTCACGTAAGTCAGCGCCGCGTCGAATTTCCAGATACCGCCGCGATTCAATTCGGCCGCGCGGGGCAGACTGAAATCCGGCTTGAGCGGCACCGGATTTTTTCGTGCGCCGTGAATATCCGCCAGCACCGGATAAAGCGAATAACTCGGTGTGAAAAATTGAATCGTAGCCGCGCTTGTGAAAGCGCGGTTTTTCCGCCGATTCACATCGGCGGCTACGGGCTCCACAAACGCCCGCGTTGCCAGCGCCAGCAATTCATCCGAGCCGTTGCCCACGATGATATTGTCCGCGTGACAGTCGTGCAGCTTCGCCAGTTTTTCGCGCAACACCTGCGCCATCGGACTCGGATATAGCCGCAGCCTTCCATCCACCGCCGCCTTGACCGCCGCCAGCACCTTCGGCGATGGCGGATACGGATTCTCGTTCGTATTGAGTTTGATCAACCCTTTGATCTTCGGCTGCTCGCCATAAACATAAGGATGCAACTCGCGCACGAGCGGGCGGATCAAAAGCTTCGGACTTTTCATTTTGCAGAACGCATTCCAGCAGAACTTCCGTGAGCGCCAAGACCCTCGATTTCCGCGAATTTTTTAACGGCGGGCAGCGCTTTCTTGAGCGAGGCGCGGTTGTATTCCACCACGCTCGTGCGGCGCTGGAATTGATCCACGGTCAGGCCGGCAAACGACGCGCCTGCGCCACCGGTCGGCAGCGTGTGGCTCGGCCCGGCTACGTAATCACCCAACACCGTCGGCGACCAAGGGCCGAGAAAAATCGCGCCCGTCGTCAAAATACCCTCGGAAACCTTGCGCGGATTGCTCGTCATCACCTCGCAATGCTCCGGCGCCAGCTGGTTCGCCAGCGCCACCGCATCGGCGAGCGTCTTTACCTGAATCAGCCAACAGCTTCGATCCAAACTATTTTGAGCCATTTTATGGCGCGCAAGCTTCGGCAATTGCTTCGTCATTTCACCTTCAACCGCTTTTAGAACTTTCGCTGAAGTCGTCACCAGCCAGACCCGATGAAGTTCAAAACTGTGCTCGGCTTGCGCCAGCAAATCGGCGGCGGCAAACTTCGGATTTGCCGTTTCATCGGCAATCACCAGCAATTCACTGGGACCGGCCAACAAATCGATTGTGACATGACCGAAAAGCAGTCTCTTCGCGGTATTAACATAGGCGTTGCCCGGACCGAAAATCTTCTGCACCCGGCGAATCGTCTTCGTGCCGTAAGCCAGCGCCGCAATCGCCTGCGCCCCGCCGACGCGGTAGATTTCGGTAGCGCCGGCGGCGCGCGCGGCAAACAACAGCGCCGGGTTGATCCCGCCGTCCTTGCCGCAGGGCGTGCAGACGACAATCTCCGGACAGCCCGCAACCTTCGCCAGCGTGATGGTCATTAAGGCCGTCGAGACCAGCGGTGCCGTGCCGCCGGGTATGTAAACACCGACGCGCTGGAATGGGTTGAACTTCTCGCCTACGCTCGCGCCATGCGAATTTTTCGTCTGCCAGTTTTTACGCAGTGATTTTTTGGCAAAGTTGGCGATGTTTCTTTCCGCCCCGGCCACGGCCTGACGCAGTGATTCATCGGCCTTGAGCGACGCGGCCATGAGTTCAGCCTGCGTCACGGCGAGTTGGTCGGCTACCAGCTTCGCACCGTCAAATTTTTCGGTGAACTCCAGCAAGGCATCATCGCCGCGCACATAAACGTCGTGCACGATGGCACGGGTGCGCTGTTCGATCTCGGCGTCGAACAGACTGGAAGAAACCAGCAGTTCATGGAGTTTTTCAGCAAAATTCGCGTCGGTGTGACGAAGCACTTTCATACCGAAGCAGGCTAGGACAAAACGCAGGAGGAAGGAAGCAGATTGGAAGATAGGTAGTGCCCTAATTTGTAGGCGACGAGGTGACGAGTCGTTTGGGTCAGCACTCCTCACGTCGTGCCCTACCACCAAATCAGGGCACTATCGGAAGATACCTTATTTGGCGTGGAGTGTGGATTATCCTCCTTATGAACCTCGTAGCCGTCCCGCAATGCGGGATCAGTCTGCGCACCTTGAACTCAATGAAAGTCAGCGCCGACTCACGTCCACCCTCCGCAGTATTGCTACGGAGGACGGGTCGGCGGCTACGATACAGGGATCAACGCGGGAAATCTTTCAGGGGAAATCTCAATCCACAGCAACTGGATTGGTCGGCAGCACTGCGAGTTAGAAGAGCTCGGGCCCGGCAGTTTTGTTCAAAATAAAATCGTCATCGGAGCAAGAAATTGTTTTTCCGGGAGCAGAATTATGGTTAATCTGGAGCTTGCATGGCACGCAATCCCATCATTGCCGCGCTGGATGTGCCGACGGCCGAGGCCGCGCTGGAGCTGGTCCAAAAAATCGCGCCGGTGGTCGGCGGCTTTAAAATCGGCAGCGAATTGTTCACCGCCGCCGGGCCGGACATTGTGCGCCGGATCCGCGCAACGGGCGCGGCTGTGTTTCTGGATTTGAAATTCCACGACATCCCGAACACGGTCGCCGGGGCGGTTGCGTCCGCCGTGCGGCTCGACGTGCAGATGCTCACCGTGCATGCCAGTGGCGGAGCGGACATGCTCAAGGCCGCCGAGCAGTCGGCCCAGGAAACTGCGTGGGAGCTCGGCCATGCGCCGCCACTCGTGTTGGGCGTGACCGTGCTGACCAGTCTGGACAGCCAAGCGTTGAGCCAGATCGGTTTTGACCCGAATGTCGGCCGGCAGGTGCGCCGCCTGGCCAACATGGCCACCCAGGGCGGTCTGCGCGGATTGGTCTGTTCGCCGCTGGAAGTGACCGAACTCCGGCAAATGCTGACCGCCAGCGTTCAACTCGTCACCCCCGGCGTTCGTCCCGAAGCTCATCCCGCCGATGATCAAAAACGCACGCTCACTCCGCGCGAAGCGATCGCCGCCGGAGCCAACTGGCTGGTGATTGGCCGGCCCATTTATGCCGCGCCAGACCCGCGCGCGGCGGCGGAGAAGATTTTGGAGTCACTGGCGCAAGTCCGGCATCTTGCCTGACTCAAATTTTTGGCCAGAGACGGGTTGAAAGCTTGTCCCACCCTGAACTACCCAGGCGGGTGCTACCCCGTAAATTTTTTTGCGGCGATGCTGGCGTTGTGGCCGCCGAAACCGAATGAGTTGTTGATGACGGCGTTGATTTTCAACTCGCGCGCGGTGTTGGGCACGTAATCCAAATCGCATTCAGGGTCAGGCACCTGATAGTTGATGGTCGGCGGGGCGATGCCATGCCTGATGGCCAGCGCGCAGACGGTCATTTCCACCGCGCCCGCCGCGCCGAGCATGTGGCCGGTCGCGCCTTTGGTGGAACTGACGGCGATCTTTTTTGCGCGTTCGCCGAAAACGGTCTTGATGGCCAGCGTTTCACAAACGTCGCCCTGCGGCGTAGAGGTGCCGTGGGCGTTTATGTAGGAAATGTCCCCGATGTTTAACCCGCCGTTCTTCAGAGCCATCTTCATGCAACGCACTGCGCCTTCACCGTCGGGCGGTGGGGAGGTTAAATGGTAGGCATCAGCCGTGTTGCCGTAGCCGACAATCTCGCAATAAATCTTTGCGCCCCGTTTCTGCGCGTGTTCCAATTCTTCGAGCACAATCACGCCCGCGCCTTCGCCCATAATGAAGCCGTCCCGTTCCCGGTCGAACGGACGCGAGGCGTGTTGGGGATCATCGTTGCGCCGGCTCATGGCTTTCATCGCGCAAAAGCCGCCGATGCCGACGGGCACAACCGCCGCTTCCGCGCCGCCCGCGAACATCACCGGCGCGTCCCCCATTTTGATGGCGCGCCACGCTTCGCCAATCGCGTGGTTGGCCGTGGCGCAGGCCGAGCAGGTGGCAAAATTGGGGCCGCGTAAATTGTAAAGCATCGAGAACAGCCCGGAAGCCATATTGCTGATAAGCATCGGGATCATGAACGGCGAGAGCCGCCCCGGACCGCGGTCGAGCAAAATTTTATGCTGTTCGGTGGTGGTTTTCAGGCCGCCGATGCCGGAGCCGATGATGACACCGATTTCGTCGCGGTTTTCCTTTTCGAGGTCGAGACCGGAATCGAGCAGGGCCTGATACCCCGCATAAACGCCAAACTGCGAATACCGGTCAGTGCGCCGGACTTCCTTCGGTGACGGGAACGCGGGCGCGGGGTCAAAATTTTTCACCTCGCCGGCGATTTGCGTGTCGAACGGCGACGGGTCAAAGGAATGAATCCGATCAATGCCACACTGGCCGGAGATCAAATTCTTCCAGAAAACGTCGGCTTGATGTCCGAGCGGCGTCACCACGCCGAGGCCGGTGATAACGACACGGCGGTCTGTCCAATTGCTCGCCATAAAAAATGGGGCAGCTCAAGCTGGATCCAGCCGAAACTGCCCCGAAGCCTTCAAAGTCGCAACTATTTTTGCTGATGTTCTTCGATGTACTTGACCACGTCGCCGACCGTCAGGAGTTTTTCCGCCTGTTCATCCGGCACTTCGATGCCGAATTCCTCCTCCAGCGCCATGATCAACTCGACCGTGTCGAGCGAATCCGCGCCGAGGTCTTCGATAAATTTGGCCTCGGCCGTGACTTGGTCCGGCTTTACGCCGAGTTGTTCGACAATGATGTCCCTTACGCGTTGGTCTATAGGTTTGTCAGCCATAAATTAAATTTTGCCCTGTCTCTATGCCAAGAACACCGGAATCGTCAAGCCTTGAATCGCATTTTTTTCTCAACCGGTTTTGAAACAGTAATCAAACCAGGATTACAATCAAGGTTAATCACATCACCATGCCGCCGTCCACCGCCAATACCTGGCCCGTAATGTAACGCGCCGCCGGGCCGGCCAGAAACAACGCCGCGCCGGCAATATCGTCGGGCTGACCGAAACTGCCGAGCGGAATTCCCTTGAGCACTCCGGCCCGCAATTCCTCTTTCAACTCCGACGTCATGTCCGTTTCGATGAATCCCGGGGCAATCACGTTGGCCGTGATGCCGCGTGAGGCCATCTCGCGCGCCACTGACTTTGTAAAACCAATCAGGCCCGCCTTGCTGGCCGCATAATTACACTGGCCCGCGTTGCCGATGAGGCCAATGACCGAGGCCACGTTGATGATTCGTCCGGAACGCTGCTTGAGCAGGGCGCGGCTGAACGCCTTGGTGACCAGAAACGCACCTTTCAAATTCGTGTTGAGAACGGCATCCCAATCCGCCTCGCTCATGCGCATGAGCAGGTCGTCTCGGGTGACGCCGGCGTTGTTGACCAAAATATCCACCTTGCCGCACTCGGCCAGAATCTTTGCAGCGGCGGCGTTGACGGCGGCGGCGTCCGCCACATCCACGGCATGCGCCCAGGCTTTGCGGCCCAACGCGCGGATTTCCGCGGCCACCTTTTCGGAATTTTCCGGCGTGCGCGAAACACAAGCCACGTCCGCGCCTGTGGCGGCAAATTTCAACGCGATGGCGCGGCCGATACCCCGGCCCGCGCCGGTGACGACCGCGATCTGATTTTCAAGTTGGTTCATGTTGGAATTTATGATTGACGATTTAAGATTGATGATTTTTGCCGCGGCCAATCATAAATCATAAATCATCAATCGTAAATTATTTCAACGCCTCCACGGTCGCTTCCAAACTCGTCACGTCCGCCACATTGAGCATTGCGTCCCGCATTGCGGGATCAATCCGCTTCATAAAACCGCTCAACGCCGTGCCCGGTCCCAGCTCGATGAAACGCGTGAAACCCTGCGCGCGCAGATGGCGCATGGATTGTTCCCATAGCACGGACGATGTGACCTGCTCAACCAGCCGCGCGCGGATTTCGTCCGGCGCGCCGTGCGGCTGCGCTGTCACGTTTGAAATCACCGGCACCCCTGGCGACGAAATGTTGATTTTTTCCAGTTCGGCTTGCAGCTTTGGTTGTACGCCCACCATGAGCGGCGAATGATACGCGCCCGCGACCGTCAACGTGATCGCGCGCTTCGCGCCTTTGGCTTTGGCGAGTTCGACGGCCCTGGCGATTCTTCCCGTTTCGCCGGAAATGACGAGCTGGCCGGGGCAATTCAAGTTTGCCAGCACCACGCCGGCTTCAACGCAGACTTCGCGCGTGAACGCTTCCTCCAAGCCAATGACCGCCGCCATGCCCCCGCGTGTGGCATCGCAGGCTTCCTGCATGAACTTGCCGCGCTGACGCACAACGCGGAGCCCGTCCTCGAAGCTCATCGCGCCCGCCGCCGCGAGCGCCGTAAATTCACCGAGCGACAAACCGGCGACGGCGTCAAATTTCAGCGCCGGCACCTGTTCCTTGAGCAATTGAAACGCAACCCAGCTCACGAGAAAAATGCCCGGTTGCGCATTTTCAGTCTTGGTCAGTTCCGGTTCCGGGCCGTTGAAGCAAATCGAAGCCAGGTCATAGCCGAGTGCGGCATCGGCGCGGTCAAACCAGGTTTTGGCCGTGGAAAATTTTTCGGCAAGATCCCGGCCCATGCCAACGGCTTGGGCGCCCTGGCCGGCAAACAACAATGCGGTTTTGCTCATAGATTTACGGTAAGGGCGCAAGTTTCAACGCAAAGGCGCAGAGACGCAAAGAAAAATTCCGCCTCATTTCCTTCCGGTTAAAACTCAACTTTATTACCTCTGATACGTCCCCATCAACTGGCCTTCGCCAAGAACGTGGCCTGCCATCGCCTTGAGCAACTCTTTTTTCGTCGCGCCGGATTTCAAATCGCGTATCGCGTCGATCGCGTAGATTTTGAAAAAGTAGCGGTGCGGCTTGCCGGGCGGCGGACAGGGACCGCCATAGCCGGTCCGGCGAAAATCGTTGACGCCCTGTTTCGAGCCGTCAGGAAGTTCCGGCGATTGTGGGGTGTTTTCTGCAAGCGCAGTTGTGGCAGGCGGGAGGTTGTAAATCACCCAATGTACCCACGTGCCCATCGGCGCATCGGGATCATCGACGATGAGTGCAAAACTTTTGGTGCCCACGGGTGCATTCGTCCATTGCAAAGGCGGCGATACGTCCGATCCGGCACAGGTATATTGTTCGGGAATCGGCTGGCCGTCGGCAAACACAGTGCTGGTGATTTGAATGTTCATGGCTGGCTCCTTTTCAATTTTGTTGTCATTGGCGCGACTGGCCGCGACCAGGCAACCAAACCATGCCGCGGCAAACCAGAAACTCATTCGCGCGTTCATGCCTTGATTTTGGCGCGCGCACACCCCTTGTTCAAGCGCATCGTTTCGGTTTAAGCTGGCCACGTGACCGTTCTGGAAGCGATTCAGAAGAGCGCGGAATTCCTGGCAAATAAAGGCGTCGAATCGCCGCGCCTGCAATCCGAATGGCTGCTCGCGCACCTCCTCAAGATGCCGCGCATGAAATTATATTTGAATTTCGCGCGCGCGCTCACGCCGGTGGAAACGGACGCGTTGCGTGAACTTGTCAAACGCCGAGGCCGGCGCGAGCCGCTGCAACACATCACCGGTTCGACTTCGTTTTGCGGCCTGGAAATCGCCGTGAACCGCCATGCACTTGTACCGCGACCGGAAACGGAATTGCTCGCCGAAGAAGGTTGGAAATTTCTTGAGTGGGAGGGTCGCCGTGCCGGCGACCCAAATTCAGGGACGGCGGCACGCCGCCCCTCCCAAAATGATTTCCCAACCGCTCTGGATTTCGGCGCCGGCTCCGGTTGCCTCGCCATCGCCCTGGCGGTGAAATGTCCGAACGCAAAAATCGTGGCAACGGACATTTCGGCGGAAGCCCTTGCGCTGGCCAGGGAAAATGCGGCGCGAAACGGTGTCGCGGAAAGGATTGAATTTTTGCAGGGCGATGGTTTCGCGGCACTGCAAAATGTAGGACAGGCTTCCAGCCTGTCTCTATCTGAAGAAAAGAAATCAGAGACAGGCGCGATGCCTGTCCTACATTTTGACCTGATCATCAGCAACCCCCCTTACATTCCCTCCGCTGAAATCGCCGCGCTCCAGCCGGAAGTGCGCGATTTCGATCCGCGCACGGCGTTGGACGGCGGCGTGGACGGACTGGATTTCTATCGAATGCTCTCGGCGCGAGCGAAACCGTTTTTAAAACCAGATGGCAAAATCGTGCTGGAATTCGGTGACGGCCAGGCTGAAGCAATCCGAAAATTTTTTGAAACTGAAAAGTGGATTGTCGAAGCGGTGAAGGAAGACTACTCTCACCGCGCCAGAATTCTGGTCGCGCGACTTTGAACAGGATTTATAACCACGGATTAACACGGATGGACACAGATAAAAATCACAGTCGCAAACGTCACGGCAGAACATGCGTGTTTATCCGTGTCCATCCGTGGTTGAATTATTTTGTTAATTTCTCATGGAAAGTTTTTTAATCAAAGGCGGCATACCGTTGCATGGGGAAGTGACCATCAGCGGCAGCAAGAACGCCGCGCTGCCCATCATGGCGGCGGCATTGTTGACCAACGAGCCGTGCGTCATCCGGCGCGTGCCGGATTTGAGCGACACACGGTTCATGGCCCGGATCCTTGAATCGCTGGGCGCGGAGGCAAAGTTTGCACGCGGTACCTTGACCGTTCGCGCCCGAACCATTCGCGGCTACGCAGATTATGAACTTGTCCGCAAGATGCGAGGCTCGATTTGCATCATGGGGCCGTTGCTGGGTCGATTGAAGAAGGCGCGGGTGTCGTTGCCCGGCGGTTGCATCATTGGCGCGCGGCCCATCAATTTGCATTTGAAAGGTTTTGAGACGCTCGGCGCGAAGGTGGAAATCGAAGGCGGTTACATTGACGCCACCGCCCGGCGCCTTGCCGGCGCCCCGGTGTTTCTCGGCGGGCGCGCCGGTTCAACGGTGCTGGGCACGGCCAACGTGATGATGGCGGCGACGCTGGCCGAGGGCGAGACGGTCATTGAAAGCGCGGCGTGCGAACCGGAAGTGGTGGATCTGGCGAATTTTCTGAAAGCCATGGGCGCAAAAATTTCCGGCGCAGGCAGCCCGACCATCACCATCACCGGCGTTGCGAGACTGCACGGCGCGGAACATGAAGTCATTCCCGACCGGATTGAAGCGGCGACTTTTGCCATCGCCGCCGCGGCGACGAACGGTGAAGTGACCATCAAGGGTGCGCGGGCGGATCATTTGCGCGCGGTGATTGATAAATTGGACGAAGCGGGCGTGGCCGTCGAACGGCGCGGCAAAAATTTGCGCGCGCGCCGCCGCAGCCGGCTCAAGGCCGTGGACGTGACCACACTGCCGTATTCCGGTTTTCCCACCGATGTGCAGGCGCAGATGATGTCACTGCTGGCACTCGCGCCGGGCATCAGCATCATCACGGAACGGATTTTTGAGTCGCGCTTCATGCATGTGAGCGAGCTGGCGCGGCTCGGCGCGGACATTGAAATCGAGGGGCCGAGCGCCATCGTAAAGGGCGGGCGGCCTCTGAGCGGTGCGCCGGTAATGGCGAGCGATTTGCGCGCGTCAGCGGCGCTGGTGATCGCGGGGCTGGCGGCCAAAGGCGCGACGCAGGTTAATCGCATTTACCATCTGGACCGCGGCTATGAAAGCATGGACGCGAAATTGCGCCAGCTCGGCGCGCGGATTCAGCGCGTCGAGGAAAGGTGAATTGAAAGGCAGGAACAGCCGTTTGGCTCACCCGTGGTTTCGGATGTGAACCGCGCAGCGTTCCTGCCCGTTCAGTTTCCCCACAAAACAAAAGGGCGCGACGAACAGTCGTTGGCGCGAGCGTAACCCCGCAATGCGGAACGCCCGTGCCAACGGCTGCCCGCGCACCCGTGCCCCACTTTAAGCTGATGCGACGAGTTCATACGCCGAGCAATTCGCGGCTGTTTTCATAAACGCGCGCTTGACGTTCGGTCTGGCGCACGGCCGTCGTGGCTTTTTCCTCGAACAACGCCGGAAATACCAGCAACGGGTAAAGTGTCACCCATGCCAATGCCGCCGCTTCGTTGGCCGCGCGCCGCAGGGGAGCGTTCAACTCCGGTTTGTCCAGCTCGGCCAGTTGCAGCGTGAGCAACTGCTTTTTAAGCCGCTCGAACTCACTTTCCCACGTGGCCCGGAATGGCGCCGGCGGTCCCGGCTGCAGTTCGAACCGTGTTTCGGGGACGAACCTTGTCGCCACCCGTGTTTGTTTTTTGTTCATGTCCTGCCTTTCGTTATTGGTTTTAAGGTTTTAATCCAGCAAACAGAAAACCCGCGATTGACTGGCAATCGCGGGTTTCCTGGAAATCTGTTACTGCTTTTACCTTTTTACTCCCACGATGCCAAAACCAAAGCAATTACGCTGCCAAATGGACATGCGACCATTGGCCGGCGTGTGCTTCAGTGTTGGAATAAACGCGGTTTTCATTTTCAACGGCGGTAAGGAACACCATTTCGGGACGTTTGTCAAAGGATTTTTTGCGCCGGCAAATCCCGTTCTCAAGGCTTGTCGGCGGGCGGAGCGGTGGTAGATTGACTTCGGCATGAGCGAACAACTACGCATGGTCACCTGCAACTGGTGTGAGACGAAAGTCTTCATCCCCGGCGATTTGCCACCGCTCGGTACGGTGCCCTGCAGCAAGTGCGGGCACCCGATCATGATGCCGATGCAGTTACGGCAATTCGAATTGCGCGGCGTCATTGGTTCCGGTGGCATGGGCAACGTGTATCGTGCGTGGGACACGACCCTGGAGCGCCTGGTGGCGGTGAAATTGATGAAGAAGGAGTTGCTGGAAGATGCAACGGCGCTGGAAAGTTTCTACCGGGAAGCTCGTGCCTGTGCCCGGCTCAATCACACGAACATTGTTCACATCTACACGTTCGACGAGGCGGAAGGCCAATACTATCTGGTCATGGAACTGGCCGACCGTGGCAGTCTGGACCAGCGCATCGAGAAATTGCGCGTGTTGCCGGAGCTCGACGTGCTCGATATCGGCATCAAAATCGCCTCCGCACTCGACATGGCGCTCAAACATGATTTGCTCCACCGCGACATCAAACCAGGCAACATTTTGTTCAATGCGGACCACGAACCGAAACTGGTGGACTTTGGTCTCGCGCAAAAAACCACCGACGAACAGGAGTCGGAAGACGTGACCTGGGGCACCCCGTATTATGTCGCGCCGGAAAAAATCAAACGCGAGCCGGAAACCTTTTTGTCCGACATGTACAGCCTTGGCGCGACGCTCTATCACGCCATGATCGGGCGTGTTCCATTTGATGCGCCAACGGCCGAGGAGGTCATCATTGCCCAGGTGCAAACGCCGTTGACGCCGCCCAACCTGGCCTTGCCCGAAATCACGCAACCCACGAGTGATGCGATCGTACGGGCGCTGGCCAAAAATCCGGCGGACCGTTTTCTGAGCTACGACGAATTTGTCATGGCCTTGACGGCAGCGCGCAGTCAGTTGCTCGTCAAGCAATACCAAGGGGTGCCACAAAAGGCCAAGAGCCTTACCAGTTGGTGGAAGCGTTGATGAAAAAGGCGGGCGCTGCCGCCCGCCTGACACTCTCACAGCCAGGGGAATGAATCTTCGTTCGAGCCTTCCTACTTTTGTTTTTCTCCGCCCTTGGCACCGAAATGCACGTTCACGGCCTCCAGCTGGCCGGCTTCAGTTTTTTTGTAAGCACCACGCACCGGTTCGCCCACCACGCCGTCCGACAGGGCTGCCGGCTCGCCATTGTTGAAAATCTTTGTGTCGGCCGTGACCTGGAAGGTGCGGTTGCCGACTGTCAGCGTCATCGCGTTGGTATCCATTGCGTCAAGTCTGCCATGAAACGGGATGACGCCATGCATTTTGGGTTTGGGAGTTGTGGTTTGATCCGACGACGATGGCGCATTGGTATTCGCATCCTGGGCGTGAGCAAACACAGGCACGACAACCATGGCGGCTGCAAACAGGCTTAAGACTGTAATTTTAGCAATGTGTTTTTTCATAGGTTTATAAGAATACTTTATTTGTTGTTTCGCTTGAAACAGACAACAGAATACACACCCCTTTCGACCAATCCAACAATTTTTTACCAGGCTCCTTCAGTCAAAAGTTCGGTGATACTCTGTGCCAAATCCTGCGCCAGCAAGGAAAGCGCTTGTCGTTCGGCATCCGCCAGATCGGTGCCGACATGAACCAACGTGTCACCGTTTACATCTTTATCGAGCAAGACCTTGCCCGTTCCGCGCTCGCGCGCCGTGATGTGCGCGGTGACATCAACCCGGTAATCCTGCGGCGTGGAGACATCGGCGCTCAAAAAACTCAGACCCTCGCGGCTGTAGCGCGTGATGACGCCAGTCACGACAATGTCGCCGGGATCCCGCGTGGCCAGATGGTATGTCCCGTCGGTTTGCAACTGTTCGCGCAACGCCTGCGTCAGCGCGCTGCCCAGGCGCGGCTGAAGTGTCTGATTGTTGAAGGGTAACACTTCAATGGATTTTTCCCCGGCAACCGCGGTGTTGGCCGGACCCAAATGATAACCGGCGCAACCGGCCAATAACAAAGCCAGCGCGAAGGCAGCGAGGAATCGGAGCGGACGCATTTCAGTTGGCGGACGCCTGCAGGCGCGGCTTGAGGACTTCGATGCGCTGCCGTGCCAGAGCGGCATAGCGTGAATTGGGATCCAGTTGCAGCACTTCATTGTAATAAATCACCGCCCCGTCCCATTTCCTGCTCCCTTCGTAAAATTTTGCGATTTGAAAATTGCCCTGTACCTGCTGGGACTTGAGCGCGGTGATGATCCTTTGCGACTGCGGAACGCGCCGGTCGTCGGGATAAAGCGTGATGAAATCGGTAAATGCCGCAATGGCCTGGGCGGCGGTGTTTTGGTCATATTCAGCCGTTACCGCCTCCTTGGTATACGAAATGCCTTCCCGATACAGCGCGTCGGCGACAATAATCGGTTGGTTCTGATAGCGATCCGCGGCCACTTCGTAGGCTTTCACCGCCGCCGGATAATCTTTCTGCTTCTCGCGTGCGGCACCAATACGCAATTGCGCATGCGGGGCGACGCCGCTGTAGGGACCGTTCTTGACGATTTTGTCGAACATGTCCGCCGGCTGATCCATTGAAAGGGGATAGGGGATATAACCCCAAAGTTTGGGCCATTCGCCACCGAGAAAACGGCTGGCAATGGCGTATTGACGCCACAGCACATCTTCGTATTCCGAGCTCTTGGGATATTGTTGGATGATCACCTGATAGGTATTGAATGCCAGTTCATCCTTGCCCATCACTTCAAGACAACGACCGGCGAGATATTGCGCGTGGGGAGCGTAATCAGAAAGCGGCCACACCCGGACAACGCGATGTGCCGCCCGGAGCGCAAGGCTGTAATCATGAACTTTGAACGCCTGGTCCGCCACCTCCAGTTGATCTTTGGCACGGGTACGCTGCCATCCAGCAATTCCGCCAAACGGTTCGTAATACCATCCTTCGCCCGGCGTATAAATCAGCGGCGCGGGCGAGCGAAATGGAAACAAGGCCACGCCCGCGGCCACGACAAACAGACAAGCAAACCGGCGATTCATACAACGACACTATCCATCCAAAACCGGCAAGTCAAGGCGGGCACATGCGGAGTTATCCCCGATAAAAAATCAACACCCCGAAATCCGTCAGTATTTTCTGCGAGCCGATGTCGAGAAACGTATAAGTGATCGTGTGAATACTGATCAGATTGGCCTCACCGACTTCATTCAGGAATTCTGTCACCTTTTCATCAAACCGGTCGTGGCCGGATTCGACGCACGTGGCATGGCGGATTGTGTGGATGCGAATTCGTTTGTCAGCACCCTTGGCCACCGCTTCCAATGGCACCGACGGCTTCTTAATCAGCAGTTCGCTGGGCCTGTCGCGCACCGGCACCTTGAGATGCTTTTCTACTTTGGCCGCGGCGGACGCGGCGATGGGATTGACCGGCTGACCGCCCGCGGGAGCCGATTCAGGCGCGGCCTTTGTGGATTGCCGCGGGATCGTGATGGTTTCACCGCACGACGGGCAATCGATTTCTGTGCCCGCACCGGTGCTGTCCACGGCCAGTTCCTGCTGGCAATTGGGGCAATCAAAAATGATGTCCATAATTCATGACGCTTGATGGCGCATTCAGACTAGTCCCGCGCCATGTGGAAACCAACAAAAAAAATCCGAATCACTCCCACTCGATCGTCCCCGGCGGCTTGCTGGTGATGTCGAACACGCAACGGTTCACGCCTTTAACTTCATTAATAATGCGGCTGGCGAGTTTTTCGAGCAAATCATACGGCAGCTTCACCCAGTCCGCCGTCATGCCATCCTGCGACTCCACGGCGCGAATGGCAATCGTGTATTCATAAGTCCGTTCATCGCCCATCACGCCCACGCTGCGCACCGGCAGCAACACGGCAAAGCTCTGCCAGATTTTGTAATACCAGCCGGTCGCTTTCATCTCATTGACGACAATGGTGTCGGCGTTGCGCAAAATTTTCAGCCGCTCCGGCGTGACTTCGCCCAGAATGCGAACCGCCAGCCCCGGACCGGGAAAGGGCTGGCGAAAGACGATTTCCCGCGGCAAACCGAGTTCGAGTCCGAGCTGGCGGACTTCATCCTTGAACAAACATTTCAGCGGCTCGACCAGCTGGAACCTCATCTTCTTTGGCAGGCCGCCGACGTTGTGATGACTCTTGATCATCGCGGCCGGATTGCCAGCGATGGGCACCGACTCGATCACGTCGGGGTAAAGCGTGCCCTGCGCAAGAAATTTTGCCCGGCCGGCGCGCCGCGTCGCCGCACTGAAAACTTCGATGAATGTCCGGCCGATGATTTTCCGTTTGCGTTCCGGATCGGTCACCCCTTTGAGCCGCCGCAAAAAAAGTTTCGAGGTGTTTTCGTATTGCAGTTTGACCTTGAAATGCCGTCCAAAAACCTCGCGTACGACCTCCGCCTCGCGCCCGCGCAACACCCCGTTGTTGACAAAAATGCAGGTGAGCTGGTCACCGATGGCTTTGCGAAGGAGCGCCGCGGCGACGCTCGAATCCACGCCGCCGCTCAGGCCCAGAATGACTTTTTCCCTCCCGACCTGGGCGCGGATCTGTTCGACGGCCTGTTCGATGTAACCGCGCATCGTCCAGTGCTTGCCGCAGCCGCAAATCTTGTGAACGAAATTGGCGAGGATCTCCCGGCCACGCAGCGTGTGAACGACTTCGGGATGAAATTGCAGTCCGAAAAATTTTCGCGCGCGGTTTTCAATCACCGCGTATTCGGAATTTTCCGTGATGGCGACCGGTTTGAAATGACGCGGCAATTTCGTGAGCTTGTCGCCGTGCGAATTCCAGACCTGCAATTTTCCGGGCAGATTTGCAAACAAGACACAGGACGGATCCCTGACCGTAAGCCCGCCCTTGCCGTACTCGCGTTTCCGGCCTTTCTCAACCTTGCCACCCAGAAATTGCGCGAACAACTGCACTCCGTAGCAGATGCCCAGAACGGGAACCCCCAGCTCAAAAATCTTCCGGTCGGGCAGCGGCGCATTTTTGGCATACACACTGGCCGGGCCGCCGGACAAAATCAGGCCGCGCGGTTTGAGTTTCGCAATTTCGCGCGCGGGCGTGTCGTAGCGGAGGATGACCGAATAGACGTTGCATTCGCGGATGCGGCGCGCGATGACTTGTGTGTATTGCGACCCAAAGTCCAGAATGACGATTTGTTCGTTCATGAAAAAAACGAGACGTACTCTTTGCCTGTGAATGGGAAATTTTACGAGAAAAAAATGCCGGTTGAAATCTTCCCGTTGCTCCGGGCACGTGGTTGCGTTATAAGGCCGGTATGACGGTTTTTGGGCAAGGCGGCTGGGTCCGCGTGAATGACCGGCGCGGCGAACACTCCGAAATATCTTCCGCCGAATCGGGTTTTTCGCTCGTTGAGCTGATCATTGTCCTGGCGCTGATGATCGTCCTCTTCACCATGATGTGGGGGTTCGGCTCGGGAAACCGCCAGCACGCGGCACAACGGGCCTGTCAGCAAAATCTGGAGAAGATTTACGTGGCGCTGCAAATTTACGCCAACGATTTTTCCGGGCGGCTGCCGGCAAACACCAACACCCAAACTTCGGAAGAAGCACTCAGCCTGCTGGTGCCGCGTTACACAGCGGACACTTCTATTTTCATTTGTCCGGGCGGCCGGGATTCGCCACTGCCTTCGGGCGTATCATTTGCCAAAAGAAAAATCAGCTACGCCTATTACCTGGGGCAGCGATTGGGCGACGCGCAACAGCCGTTGATCTCCGACCGACAGATCAACACGTTGCCGAAGCGGGCCGGCGATTTCGCCTTCTCCGTGACAGGCAAGCCGCCGGGTAACAACCACCACAAATACGGCGGGAATTTTCTGTTCTGCGATGGTCATGTGGAATTGACGCCGTCGCGGCTTCCTTTTTCGCTCGTGACCACCCAGGGCGTTGTGCTGTTGAATCCGAAACCATAGACACCTCATGAAAATTCAGTGTGCCTGCGGCGCAAAATACGCCTTCGACGCCACGCCGGAAATGCTGCAAAACCCGGTGCGGTTCGTCTGCCCAAGCTGCGGGTTGGATTCGTCGGATTTCGTCAACGATTTGATCCGGCGCGAGTTTGCCGGACAAACACCCGCCGCGCCGCCGCCGGCGGCCGAAATTCCGCGACTCAGAATCTCCCGCGCCGCGCCAGAACCCTCCGCGCCAGTGGAAGCAACGGCGGATTCTCCAGCGGCTGCACAGCATTGCCCGAAACATCCCCGTGAATTGGCCGTGCATCATTGCCTGGTTTGCGGGAAGCCGATGTGCCGCCAATGCATGAGCTTGTTCGGTCATGTTTGTTCGCCATTGTGCCGTGCGCGGGCCGAGGCGCAAAACATCAACGTGCCCGTTTTCGCGGGACAAAAGACGGTGACTGAGGCGAGATATTGGCGGAAAGTCGGCCTCATTGGCAGTTTAGCTGCGGTCCTCGTTGTCGCCGCGCTCGGCTTTTGGACGTGGTATGCGTGGGTCGGCTCGGTGCCGCACGTGGCATTTTCCGTCCGTTTTGACGATCGCGCTTATGCCGGCGAATCCAGACTTTGCGGAACGAACCAGATTGTGTTCCTGCACGGCAGCACCTTGGCGCGTTACGACATCAAGTCAGGAAAAGAAGTCTGGACCCAAGTGCTGGTTACGCAAAAACAAATTGCGGACATGGTTGCCCGCGAAAATCAGTCGCAGCTGACCGGCAGACGTGAACGAAGCGTTCCCCAAAGCCAGCTCGAAGAATGGGTGGCCCGTGACCTGGAGGGGGAATTGCAATTGCACGTCTCCGACCAGAGCGTCTGGGTCACCACGCCGGAAAAGCTGACGCATTACGATTGGGACACCGGCAAAGTGTTGCAGGAAATTCCGTTCGCGAACAGCGCCGGTGAACTCACCGTCCGCAACGGCGAATTCCTGATAGTGGGAGAAGGCGCAAGCGGACAGACGCTCATCACACATATCAACCCGACCACCGGCGAATCGCGCGTCGAGGAAATCGGCCAGTCGGGACAGACCCTGGTCGCCGCAACCGCGCCAACCCAAAGCGCCGGCAGCCAGGCAACAGCCGGTCTTCCGTTGGCACCCGGCCCCGGCGCCGAGAGGCCAATGAATCCGGCGAAAGTGGGGGAACAGGCGCAAAATCTGGGCCTGCCCGGACGGATTGCCCTGCCCGCGTTGCTGGCCAACAGTTCGGAGCAGGAACGCCTTCAAGCCGAACTCAATGACCAAAACCAGCCTCGTTCCAGCGCATCCCCGCCCCAACGGCCAAGGCCGGTTGAAAATGAAACCGGATATTTCACGCTCATCCCCAGTCAATACGGTTACGTTGAGCTCGCCGTGCGGCTGCTCGAATCGCACATCGTCACGCGTGAAGCGATGAAGGCGCCGCCGGGAAAATCTGCGTTCGACAGCGGCAATGTCAGCGTCATGAACGAAACCGCAGCTGTCAATGAACAGTTGAACGAAATGCAACGCAACCGCGGCGGCGGCACGGTGCAGGAGGACGAAAGCCTTTACCAGGTCTCGCTCCGCCGGCCGGATTCAACCGGCGCCGCCGATTGGACCGGAGAAGTCACTGGGCCGCCCGCTGTGTTTCCGCTGAAAACGGTGAACGTCCTCGCGGCCGGCAAAACGCTCATTGTCTTTGACAAGACGAACAAAAAACTCTGGCAGGCCACGCTGACTTACAACGTCCCGAATGGCAACCGCGCCGCGAACGGAGAAGCCTCACCGTTTGGCGAAGGGCCGTGCGTCGAGCACGGCGACACGCTTTATGTCTTTGATCAGGCGGTGCTGGCGGCATTTGACCTGACGACGGGTAACGCGCGCTGGCGCCTGCCGTCGGTCGGCGTCGTCGGCTTGTTTTTCGGCGACCGCGGAATGTTGTATGTCAACACCACGACCGCCGATCCGGAGAACATCAGGTATTCGCGCCAGATTGACATCACACAAAAAATCCAGGCCAGCCTGCTCAAGATTGATCCTCAGACCGGCCAGACCTTGTGGAACACGAAGCCGGGCGGTTTCATTTCCTATCTCTCCGGGAATTTTATTTACACGGTTGAAATCTATAATCCCAGCGAGGAAGAAAACAAGATGGCAAATCTTGCCGGCATCACTCCCAATCCGGCTCATATCAAAATCCGCCGGATCAATCCTAAGAACGGGCAAATCATGTGGGAGTATTATCAGGCTGACAAGGGCGCTACGCTCGACGTGCAGTTCAAGGACAATTCCATTGAACTCGTTTTTAAGAAAGAAGTGGATGTGTTAAAATATCTCTCCTTTTGAAAAGAATTTTCCACGCGGTCACGGTTGCGGGACTACTTTAACCTTTCCGCTGGCCGCGTCGTAGGTGATTTCATAACCGGCCGGCACCTGCGGGATTTTGGCAATGTAATTGGGAATGAGTTCCTGAAGATCCTTCGGGTAGCGTCCTTCCGCCGCATTGAATTGCTGGATGGCCTGGCTTAGTTGCGCCAGATCAATCTGCTTGATTGAGTACTTCTGCGCCTGGCCGACCGCGCCAATGTAATCCGGCACCACAGTAATCGGGTTGCCGCTGGCAAAGTTCGTGGTCGGGTTGTTCGTTGCGGATTGGCTGGTTGAACTGGAACTCTGGCCACAACCGCTCAGAAACACTCCCGCTGCCACTGGAATCAATATAAAAGCTCTCATGGCGGCAATTTAGTCCAAGCCGCAAAATTTCCCAGCGCCAACAGCGTTTTCGCATTGGCGCTGAAAATCAACTCCCCTCCGCCGCGCCAGGCGCGACAAACCGCACCGCGCAATTATTGCGCGGGCGCGTTCGTGGAAGGCGCGTTGGTGGACGGCATCTCCGGGGCCGCCGCGGGCGGCGTGGACGACTCGTCCGATTGTTTCTGGCAACCGGTCAGCAGCAATCCGATGTAAACGACGCTGAACGCCATCACGAGATAAACTAATTTTTTCATACGCGGCTCAACTAGCCGAAAATCTTTCTGCGCCGCAAGCACAATTTTCAAATATTTTTGCCGGAACCGTCCAAAGTTCGCGCCGCCAGTTCCCGCGCGCGGCGAATTAAATCCAGATCGTGCAGCAAATCCCCGAAACGAAAACGCGGCAGACCGCTCTGCCGCTGACCCAGCAATTCGCCCGGCCCACGCAATTTTAAATCCGCCTCGGCAATGCGAAAACCGTCCGTTGTCTCCTCCAATACCCGGAGCCGTTCGCGCGCGGCGTCAGTCTTCGCCCCGGAAATCAGGATGCAAAACGACTCATGCGCACCCCGCCCGATGCGTCCGCGCAATTGATGCAACTGTGCCAGCCCGAACCGCTCGGCATTTTCGACAAGCATGACGGTTGCGTTCGGCACGTCCAGACCTACTTCAATCAACGCCGTCGCCACGAGCGCCTGGATTTGACTCGCGCGAAATGCGGTCATCACTTCCTCCTTCTCTCCGCTTTTGAGCCGGCCATGCAACAAACCAACGCGAAATGGCGCAAGCGAGCGCCGGACATTTTCAAGTTCCTTCGTCACCGCTTTGATGTCGTTGGCCGTGTCCTGTTCCTCTACGCGCGGATAAACCACATAAGCCTGCCGGCCACCGGCCACCTTTTCGCGGATGAATTCCCAGACCTTCGGCAGCTTGTCCGCCGCGCGCACAAACGTTTTGACGCGACCCCGCCCGGCCGGCAATTCGTCAACCACGGAAACATCGAGGTCGCCGTAAAGGGTGAGACCCAGCGTGCGCGGAATCGGTGTCGCCGTCATCACAAGCAAATGGGGATAATTTCCCTTCCGTACGAGTTGTTCGCGCTGCGCCACGCCGAACTTGTGCTGCTCGTCAATGATGACCAAACCGAGCTTTGGCAAATCGAAGCCGGACGTGAACAGGGCGTGAGTGCCGACAAACAAAGTCGAAGGTCGAGAGTCGAGGGTCGAGGGCAAACGGCGCGACCGGCTCTCGACTATCGGCTCTCGACTATCGACCGTTTTGCGGCTGCCGGTTTGCAATTCGACTTTGACGCCCAGCGGTTCAAACCACTTTTGAAAATTCCGAAAATGCTGTTCCGCCAGAATTTCCGTCGGCGCCATGAGGGCCGCGTTAAAGCCGCCCTCCAATGCCATCAAGGCCGTGCACGCGGCCACCACGGTCTTGCCCGACCCAACATCGCCTTGCAACAGTCGTCGCATGGGATGCGCGCCGTCCATGTCCGCGCGGATTTCACGGAGCACCTTCGTTTGGGCGTTGGTGAGCTTGAAGCCGAGCCGAGCCAGAAAGGGCTTCATCAATTGATTGTTGCCGCCGCACGGAAGCGCCTTCGTATTCGCTTCGAATTTCTTCCGGCGCGACTGGATTTGGAATTGCAACTCGACAAATTCGTCCAGCGCAAGCCGTCGCCGCGCGATTTCCACATCGGTCAATTCTTCGGGAAAATGAATCATGCGGACCGCGTTGGCACGGGCTGGAAATGCTTTCAAATCGGGTGTGGGCTTCGGTTCGGCGATTTGCGATTCAAATTTTCCCAGCGTGCGCCAGATCAACCCGCGCAGCCAGCGTTGCGGCAGGCCTTCCGTGAGCGGATAAATCGGCGCGATGCGGTTGATGTGAATGAAACTTTCCTCACCGCCTTCGATGACCTCGGTTTCAGGATGATCCATCGTGCGCGGCTTGGTCTCGACGAGCTTGCCGAACACGAAAACCTCGTCACCGACCGCAAAATACTTTTCCATGAACGGCAGGTTCCACCAGCGGCAATGCAACCGGGCGGTCCCATCATCGAGGACAAATTGAAAAACGGATTTTGAGCCGCCACGAAAACGTTTGAGTCCCTGTGCGACAATGGTGCCGCGCGCCGTGGCCGCCTCGTCGCGGGTCAATTCCGCAATGGCGCGGAAATGCCGGCGGTCCTCGTAACGCCGCGGACGATGCAGCAGCAGGTCCTCGACCGTGTGAAGATCGAGCCGCGCGAGTTGTGTCGCTCGTTCCGCGCCGACACCCCAAAGCGAAGTGATGGGCGCGGCGAGCGGTGAAGTTTTGGTTTCCAGCGGCGACATTGGCCGCACAATAGCGGCAGGAAATTTTTGCTTCAACGGCAAAGCGACTATCTTGCGAAATTCGCACCGGGAAGCTACGATTTGACGCATGGATGCAAAGGTGCACCGATCTATCCCCGCGCCATTACCCCTGTTGCTGCGTGTCAACGCGCTTCAAAGCTGGCGGCGGCTGTTGTCTTTGCGGAAACAATCGCTGTTGCTCACGAGCGTTATCATGCTGTTCGTCGTCGGTTATCTCGTCCTGTCGTTCTGGCTGTTTTATCGCGCGTTGTGGTTTGTCGCGAGATTTCCGGGTTTGGGCGCCGTGTTGACCGAACGGTTGATGTACATCCTGTTTGCCTTTTTGTTCGGGTTGTTGCTGTTGAGCAATCTGGTTATCAGTTACACCAATTTTTTTCGCAATCGTGAAACCGCGTTTCTGCTCACGCTGCCCATTTCGACGCAGACCATTTTTCGCTGGAAATTCATCGAATCCGCGCTGCTGGCGTCGTGGGCGTTTTTATTTTTGATTGCGCCGTTGCTCGTGGCCTTTGGCCTGGTGCGGGGCGCACCGTGGCATTTTTACGTGGTGACGCTGGTGTTGATTGCGCTATTCATCGTGTTGCCGGGCATCGCCGGTGCGTGGCTGGCGATTTTGGTGGGGCGGTTTCTGGATCGCCGGATTTTTCAAATTGCCATAGTGGCAACCGCCGCCATTTCGTTCGCGCTGGCTGCGTTTTGGTGGAAGGCGCAACCGGCCACCAACGAGCTGTTGGGCGAGCGCACGCTCGAAGCGCTCGATCAGTTGCTGGCCAAAACCCGCTTCACGATGTTTCCGTTCCTGCCCAGCTACTGGTTGTCGGCGGCCGTGCTGCAATGGGCGGAAGGGATTTTGCGCGGTGCGGCTTTTTTCGCGCTGGTGTTATTGAGCCACACGTTGTTCTTTGGCAGTCTGGCCTTCACGCGTTTTGGCAACGTGTTTTACGACACGGCCTCAGCCGTGCAAAGCCGGGCGCAACGGGGAGCCGGCCGGCGTCCCTTTCGCGCCCCAGGTGAATTTTCAAACTCCCCCGGTTTGCTGGAAAAAGTCTTCGGAAAAATGTTCTGGCTCAGCCGTGATGGACGCGCGCTGGCCATCAAGGACATTCGCATGTTCTGGCGTGACACGACCCAATGGGGGCAATCCGTAATGCTGTTTGGACTACTCGGTGTGTATGTCATCAACTTGCGGAATTTTACGCACCAGTTAAGCAGTGAATTTTGGATCAATCTCATCGCCTTTCTGAACCTCGGCGTTTGTGCGTTGAACCTCGCTTCCGTGACAACGCGGTTTGTGTTCCCGCAATTTTCACTGGAAGGCCGCCGGCTTTGGATCGTCGGCATGGTGCCCATGGGGCTTGCCCGCGTGGTCAAAACCAAATTCTGGCTGGCCAGCACCTTGTCGTTCGTCGTGACTTCCGGCCTCATCATGCTTTCCTGTTACCTGCTGAAAATGACCTGGGACCGTGTGGCTTTCTTCGGCGCGGTGGTCACCATAATGACCTTTGCGCTCAACGGTCTCGCGGTGGGCCTGGGGGTGTTGTATCCGAATTTGAAAGAGGCCAATCCCAATAAAATCGTCAGCGGCTTTGGCGGCACCTTATGTTTCGTGTTGAGTTCCGTTTACATTCTTGCGTCCGTGCTGCTGCTGGGATTCGGCACAACGGGTTTGCACGGCCGGGCGGCCTGGGCGGCCGAAAGCATCATTACTTTCGTGGTCATGTCGTTTTTGGTCGGCTGGCTTCCGCTGAAATTGGGACTGCGACAACTGAAATACTTTGAAGTCTAACGCAAAGGCCCCGAGCCCGCCGTCGCGGCCAGCAACAGTTTCTCGAGCGCATCAAACAGCTTTGGCGGGCCCGCCAGATGCACGTGTCCGCCACGGGTGATCAAACCAAAACCCTCTCCGTAAGCCGGGCCGTTCGCAACACAAGCGTCCGTGAGACATTGGGTGAGTTGTTGTTGCGCCGCACGAACCGCGTCCGGGCGTTTGCCCTCCGCTTCAAACTTCCAGCCCACCAGCTTTGCTGAGGGAAACCAGGCGCGCAGCTCGGTGATGATTTTTCGCGTCGGCACCAGTTCCACCAGCAACGTGCCCTCGCCCGTGGGTATTTTTTTTGATTTGATTTCCGTCAACTTGCCGTGCGGCGATTGCAACTGAATCCGGCCAAAACGAAAATCGCTGACCGCCGCCGCGTGAAAAACCGCGCTCACCTTTTTTGCAGACAATGCCTGCAATTTTTCCCGCAAATCTGTCGTGGTTGTGAAGACCTCAACCCGCTGCGTTCGACGCTCGCCACCGTGCGTGGCCTGGGCACTGATGAGCAGAAGCACTTGATGGCCGCGCGCGACGAGAAAATTGGCCAGTTCCGTGCCCAGCCGGCCGGTCGAAAAATTCGTGAGCCGACGCACATCGTCGAGCGGTTCATAGGTCGGACCGGCAGTGACTATACAGTTCATGCAATCACAATAGCCGCAATGAGTCATAAATGCACAAAAATTTTGTTTTGTCGTCGTTTCATGGCAGCATTTGCCCGTGAGCAAAATCGTCGGCATCGATCTGGGCACCACCAATTCGCTGGTCGCCACGGTGGATTCGGGCATCCCGCTCGTTATCGCGGATGCGAACGGCCAGCGGCTCACGCCGTCCGTCGTGCATTTTTCGTCGCGGGATGGCGCACCCATGGTCGGCTACGAAGCAAACCGCGTGCGCCTCATCAAGCCGGCGGAAACGGCTTACTCCGTAAAACGGTTCATCGGCCGGCGCGGCGCGGATATGGCACAGGAGGAAATGCTCGTGACCTATCCCGTCAAGGCCGGCGCCGCCGGCGCCGTGGTGATTCCGATGCATGGCAAAAACTTTTCACCCGAGGAAATTTCCGCCGAGGTTTTGAAAAAATTGAAGCGTGACGCAGAAAATTATTTCGGCGAACCGGTTTCGCGCGCCGTCATCACCGTACCCGCGTATTTCAACGACGCACAGCGCAACGCCACCAAGCGCGCGGGCGAACTGGCCGGTTTTACCGTCGAACGCATCGTCAACGAACCCACCGCCGCCGCCCTGGCCTATGGTTTGGACAGGCTCAAGGAAAAGTCGAAAATTGCGGTTTATGATTTGGGCGGCGGCACGTTCGACCTTTCAATTTTGGAACTGAACGAAGGCGTTTTTCAGGTGCTCGCGACCAACGGCAACACGCGCCTCGGTGGCGATGATTTGGACAAACGGCTGGTGGATTTCCTCGTGGAGAAAATCAAAATCACCCATCCGCAATTTGCAATCCCTGATCCGCAATCAGTGTCACGCATTCGCGAAGCGGCGGAGCAAGCTAAAATCAAACTTTCGACTGAAACCGAGGTCGAAATCACACTGCCGTTTCTCACGCCGGATTTCAGTTTCAGCCACAAATTGATGCGCGCCGAATTCGAGAACCTCACGCGCGACATCATCGCCCGCACGCGGCCGCATTGCTTGCGCGCGCTGGCGGACGCAAAAATGGAACCGAAGGATCTGGACCAGGTCATTCTTGTCGGCGGCCAGACGCGGATGCCGCTGGTGCGGAAATTTGTGAGTGGACTATTCGGCTGCGCGGAATTTGAGGAAACCCGCGGTGAAATCCGGCTGGGTGGCAATTTTCACAAAGCCGCCGGCCCGCAGTTGAACACGTCGCAGAATCCCGATGAAGCCGTCGCGCTCGGCGCGGCGATTCAGGCGGAAATTCTGGCCGGCGGTTTCAAAAATGTGCTGCTGCTTGACGTGACGCCGTTGTCGCTTGGCATCGAGACGTTTGGCGGCCTGATGAACGTGCTCATCCCGCGCAACTCCACAATTCCCGTGAAGGCGGGTGAGTTGTTCACCACAGCGGTGGATCATCAGCGCGAAATGCTCATCCACGTCTTGCAGGGCGAACGCGAGCGCGCCAAGGACAACTGGAGCCTCGGCAAATTTACGATTGAATTCGAGTCCGCGCCCCGCGGCGTGCCGCGCGTGGGTGTACAATTTGAAATAGACGCGAACGGCATTCTACACGTGCTGGCGCGCGACACCCGGACGGGCCGGGAGAAAACCATCGAAATGAAATCCGCCGTGGACGTGGACGATGCGGCCGTACAGCAAATGGTCGAGGAATCCGTCGCGCACGCGTTTGAAGATTTGGCCGCGCGCCGCTGGATTGAAGCAAAGTTGCGCGCGAAGGAAACGCTCGCCGCCACGCGCAAGGCGCTGGCGGATTGCGCTCATGAAATTGAAGCCGATTACCGCGCTGAGATCGAAGCCGCTGCGCACGCGGTGGAACGGGTTCTGGCCGCCGAAAATCCGGCGACCGGCGCGGGCGATGTGAACCGATTGCAAACCGCGCTGGCTGCGCTCGACGAAATCACCAGGCCGCTCGCGGATTCGCTGATGGACAGGGCAATGGAAGCGGCGCTGCGCAAACGCGGTGCGATTCAGTGATTGAACAGCCACGTCAGCAGCGGTGCGACCGCGAGACTCGGCAGAAAATTTGCCAGTTCGACCCGGCGGACCTCGAAAATCACCACGGCCACCGTGCAGGCAATCAGGCCGGCGACAGCGTTGACGGAATCAATCAGGCCGTGCGGAGCGAGCAACGGCTTCGCAAAAAACTGGCACGCGAGGGTGACGGCGCCGAGAAAAAAGAGGACGGGAAAAGCCGACAGGGCCGTGGGCCAACCGAAATTCTTCACAAACCCCAGCGTGGCCAGCCCGTCCATGATGGCTTTGACCGCCAGCAAATAATAGTAGCCGGACAAGCCATCGGCCACCGCGCCGACCAGGCCGAGCGGTGCGGCACAAAACAGCACGGCGCACGCGTTGAAGCCGTCACCCACTCTGCGCGGGGCGCCCGACTGCCCGGCGGTAATGATATTGCCCGCATAGCGGCCCAGTCGGTTGGAAATTTTTTGCAGGCCGAAAAGCCGGCCGAGCAGGCTGCCCACGGTCACCGCCAGCACGGCGATGCAAATTTGTTTCAACGCGAACAAGAAGGTTCCATTGACGCTCTGCCAGACGAGGCACAGGCCGGAAAAAACCGTGAAGGCGCCCAGTGCCGATCGGAGGAAAAGCTGCAGGCGGAGGGATAACGGCTGACGCAGCGCCAGACCGAATAATCCACCGAACAAAACGCCCAGGGCATTGAGAAACGCGCCGGTCACACCCTGACTCAATCATCGTTCCGGCAAAGTGCAAGCCGGAAAATTTTTGCCTGCACGGCCCCGGCCTGTTACTCAAAGGCCAATGACCGGCGCAAAACCGACTTCCCGCAGCCCGTGGCTTTGGATTCCAAGCCTTTATTTCGCCGAAGGGCTGCCTTACGCGCTGGCCATGTCGGTGTCGCTGGTCCTCTACAAAAACCTGAGTGTCTCCAACACGGCGGCGGCGTTTTACACCAGCTGGTTTTATCTGCCGTGGGTCATCAAACCGCTCTGGAGTCCGGTGGTGGACATCCTTAAAACGCGGCGGCTGTGGATTTGGGTGATGCAATTGCTCATCGGCGCGGCGCTGGCCGGCGTGGCGTTGACGATTCCGACGACCCATTTCTTCCAATGGACGCTGGTGCTTTTTTGGCTGCTGGCGTTCAATTCCGCCACGCACGACATCGCGGCGGATGGTTTTTACATGCTGGCAACGACGGAGCGCGAGCAGGCGTTCTTTTCCGGCATCCGCAACACCTTTTACCGCGTGGCCATGATCGCCGCTCAAGGCGGCTTGGTCATCCTTGCCGGAAAAATCCAGGAACGCACCGGCAGTTTTCCAGCCGCCTGGGCAACCGCTTTCGCGGTGGTTGCGGGAATTTTCTTATGCCTGGGCACTTACCATCGGTTCGTCTTGCCCCGGCCAGCGGTTGACCTGCCCCAAAGCCTGGGTTCGCTGAAAAAATTCATGTTGGAATTTTTCAAAACGTTTGGAACATTTTTTCGGAAACCCAAAATTGTCGCGCTGCTTCTGTTCCTGTTGCTCTATCGTTTCGGCGAGGCACAGTTGCTGACTGTAGCGAAGTTTTTTCTCCTGGACTCGCGCAACCAGGGCGGCCTGGCCTTGTCGGATGACCTGTTTGGCAAGATCAGCGGGTATGTCGGTGTCGGCGCATTGCTGGCCGGCGGATTGCTGGGGGGATTCGTCGTGGCTCGGCACGGCTTGAAATCCTGGCTATGGCCGATGCTGCTGGCGATTCATCTGCCGGACGCGGTGTTCATCTGGCTGGCCTATGCGCAGCCGGAAAGCCTGTTTGCCGTTGGCGCGGGCGTTGCCATCGAGCAATTCGGCTACGGTTTCGGTTTCACGGCGTTCATGCTTTACATGATTTACATTGCGCGCGGCGAACATCGCACGGCGCACTACGCCATCTGCACCGGTTTCATGGCGCTCGGTATGATGATACCGGGCATGTGGAGCGGCTGGTTGCAGGAACATATCGGTTATCCACACTTTTTTATGTGGGTGATTCTGGCAACGATTCCCAGTTTTATTGTTGCGGCAAAAATTCCGCTGGATGCGGATTTTGGCAGAAAAACCACGAACTGACTGCCTCCGGTTGGTCTGCAATTTGCTTTTCGTCGATGGCATGATTACAGCCATCGCGAAAAAGGACGCTTTGTCAGATGCCGATTGACACAAACCGGGTGCGGCGTTTACCGGGACTTGGTTCAGCGCCATAAACGTGGCAAAAACTGATTTCCGATACGCCGACCAACCTTTTCCGACAAAGAATTGATGAGCACGACCTTGAAACAACGCATCGCCTCGGTTCCACCGCTGGTTTGGTTGTTGCTGCTGACGGCGGTTTGCCTGGTGCCTTTTGCCGGAAAGGCGTTCTTCATAGATGACACGCTTTTTCTCCGGGCAGCCCAGCAAATTCAGAAGCATCCAATGGATTTCTACGGCTTTAATATAAACTGGTTTGGTTATGTAACCCCGATGAGCGTGGCGTTTGATAATCCGCCCCTGACCAGTTATTACATTGCGCTGGTGACCACCATGATCGGCTGGAGTGAATGGGGATTGCACCTGGCTTTTTTGTTGCCCGCCCTGGCGGCAATTTGGGGAATCTACACTTTGGCCCAAAATTATTGCCGGCACCCGTTTATCGCCTCGTCGGTTGTCGTATTAACACCCGTCTTTCTTATCTCCGCCACCTCCGTGATGTGCGATGTCACGTTGCTGGCATTTTGGGTTTGGACCCTGGTCTTCTTTGAAAAGGGGTTACGCGACAACAACCTCACCGCCTTTCTGATTTGTGGATGTCTGGGCGGGTTGGCGGTCTGGACCAAATTTATCGGGTTGGGACTAATCCCGCTCTTAATCGTTTATGGCTTGGTCAAAACGCGCCACGCTGGAAGGTGGATGGTCGCTCCGATCGTATCTTTGCTTTTCATGGGCGCCTATGGAGGGATTACTTACCGGCTGTACGGACAGGATTTGCTTTTTTCAGCGGCCAGTTATGCCTCTGACTTTCGGGCACATTCATACGACAAACTCTGGGAGAAAATCATTCTTGGTCTTGGCTTTGTCGGCGGGTGTTTTCTGTCTGCGTTGTTTTATATACCGCTTCTTTGGTCGCGAAAAGTTTTTTTTATGGGGCCATGTCTCCTGGCGGCTGGTTTGCTGTTCATTCCCCGAATGACCTCCCTGGCGTGGCTGATGTGGAATCAAAATGGTGATTTGAATTGGATGTTCTTTTTGCAGGTTGCCGTTTTGACCATTGCCGGCCTGTATATCCTTCTGCTGGTGGTTGCCGATTTGTGGGAACGCCGCGATGCTGTATCACTTCTGCTTTTGATGTGGATATCGGGCATACTGATTTTCACCATTGGACTAAACTGGGTCATAAACGGTCGCAGTCTTTTACCGGCGGTCCCGGTCGTTGGTATCCTGGTGGCCCGACGTCTGGAACAACGTAATGTCATTTTTTTACATAAAAAAGTGGGATGGTTTATGTGGCCGGCATTGCCCGCAGCCGTCATCAGCCTGCTTCTGGTCACGGCCGATTACAATCTGGCCAATGCCCACCGCACGGCGGCGAAGACACTATATGCCGAATACCAGAGACCGGGACGCACGCTTTGGTTCCAAGCACATTGGGGCTTTCAATACTACATGGAACAACTTGGCGGCAAGGCTCTGGCGGCAAGATCTCCCCAATATAATGCCGGTGATATTGTCATTCTTCACTTTGATGGTTTTGGTAATCCGCACAAGATGGTCCAATTGCCAACCGACGGTCAGGTACGTTTAATCCAAGTAGACAAATATGTCGCAAATACTTTTTGCGCCACCGTAAATACGTCGGCCGGTGCTGGTTTTTATGCGGCAAACCTGGGTCCGTTGCCTTTTGTGGTTGGAAGGATTAAGCCCGAATATTTTAACGTGTACCAGGTGCCTCCAACAACGGCTCCGGCAAAAAAAGATTTAAGCCTTAAGGATTGATCGGGTGGGCCGCGATCCGCTGGTTGCCAGTCTTCCCTTGAAATCGGCAGCTCCAGTCCAAACAATGGAATCCTGCAATTTATCGGTTGCGCAAATTCGCCGGTGAAAATTCAGGGGACCAACCCCCTGCGAAAAGAATTGCGTCGAACGCATCAAGTTTTCCAGTATTCGAGTTTGCCATGAAACGAATGTGCCTTGATCGTCTTTGCTGCGCGTTGTTCACCGCCGCGGCCTTTGGCTTTTTACCGGTCGCCCGTGCGCAATCCACTTCCACCCCCGACGCTCGTCCACCCGAGCCCCGCCGGCCTTGCATCATTTTCATTCAGTGTGACGGCCTGGGTTACGGCGATTTGAGTTGCTACGGACAGGCGAAATTTCAAACGCCCAACCTTGACCAGCTCGCCACCAACGGCATTCGCTTTGCCAGCTATTACGCGGGCGATGCGGCGAGTTCGCCGGCACGCGCCGCGCTCATGCTCGGCCGCGATTCGGCGCATTTAAAACAGCGCGCCGACGTGGACGTGCCGCTCGCCGTGGATGACGTCACCGTGGCGCAATGGTTGAAGCAATCCGGTTATCGCACCGCTTTGATTGGTGAATGGTTTTTGGGTGGCGCCGACACGAGCGGTGCGCCCTGGGAAAAGGGTTTTGACGAATTTATCGGTTATCTTGATCCAAACGATGCGAAAAATTATTACTCCGATTATGTGTGGCGTTACATGCCAAAAACCATTCGCGGTCCCAACAACGAGTCCATGGTTGCTTTCAATGGCCGGGAAGTGCTCTATGCCAATGCGGACGGGAAAAAGGGCCAATACCTTCCCGATTTGTTCACCACCGCCGCCCGGAATTTTATAAAAGTCAACCTACCCGACCAGTTCAACCGTTATCGCCCCTTTTTCCTGTCGTTGAACTACACCATTACGTGCCCGGACACCGGCAATACCATCCCCGTCCCGACCGATGCGCCTTATTCGGACGAACCATGGCCGCAGCCGGAAAAAAACCGGGCGGCCATGATTGCCCGGCTCGACGGCTACATCGGCCAATTATTGGAGCAATTGAGGAACCTGAACATTGAAAGCCACACGGTGATCTTCTTTTCCAGTGACACCGGCCCGCAAACCGGCGGTGGCGTGGACCCAAAATTTTTCCAGAGCGCGGGACCGTTTCGCGGCGGACGCGGCGAACTCTATGAAGGCGGACTGCGGGTGCCGATGATCGTCTACTGGCCGGGAACCATCAGGCCGGGACAGGTCAGCGCCTTTTCCTGGGCGGCGTGGGATTTTCTGCCGACGGCCATGCAAATCGCGCTCCGGGAACCGCCCAAGAACATTGACGGCATTTCCGTGTTGCCAACCTTGCTGGGCGAAACCCAAACCAACCGTCATGAATTCTTCTCCTGGGAACTTCACGGGCGCGAATTCGCCCAGGCCGCGCGCATGGGTGATTGGAAAATCGTGCGCTCAAAGGCCGGTGAGAAATGGGAGCTTTACAATCTGAAAACCGATCCGGGCGAAACCCAGGACGTCGCGGACAAAAACCCCGGCGTAGTTTCGAGGTTTGAGAAGTTTCTGAAAAAGTAGGAGCGCGCCGCCGTTTGGAGTTCCCGCTAATGCGTTGGGCTGGCCGGCAAGGGCGCGTTCAGGTTGCGCTCCGATTCGACCTTTCGGATATCGAAGCTCAGCCATAAAACCGCCAGTGCCACTCCCAGCAAAAAGGCCGCCAGCACAAACCACGGCCACCGGTAGCGGCGCGGCGGTTTGTTTGGTTCATCCAGCATAATCTTAATCCTAACTGCAATCCGTTCCCATGGCGATTACGATTAACAACAGAACCAGGATTATGCAGAAATTCAATCACGCGAAAACTCGACCCACGCCGTTTTTCCGCTAAGTTCTCCACGTTGCGTCCATGCACGAAGCCGAATCACCGGAAAATCTGCCAGCGCCGCCGGGGAACACCGGTGGCGATCATCCGTATGCCCTGTTTCGGAACCACGACTTCCGGCTTTACCTTGCCGGGCGGCTCGTGTCTGTGCTCGGCCAACAGATGCTCGCCGTCGCCGTGGGCTGGGAGCTTTACGAACGCACGGGCTCGCCGCTCGCGCTGGGCATCGTCGGCCTTGTGGAAATGATCGCGATGGTTTGCTGCACGTTGCCCGCCGGGCATCTCGCTGACAATCTCAACCGCAAACGCATCATCCTCACCGCGTTGCTGGTCAGTTCCGTCGCCAGTCTCGGCCTCGCATCCATCTCATGGCGGCACGCGCCGGTCGCGTGGATTTATGCGTGCCTGTTCATCGCCGCGGTGGCGCGGACCTTTTTGTGGCCCGCCAGCTCGGCCTTTCTAACCAGCCTCGTGCCGCGCAAACTGTTTCCGCGCGCGGTGACGTGGAACAGCGGCGCGTTCCAGCTTTCCTCGGTGGCCGGCCCGGCGCTGGGCGGCGCACTCATCGCGTTGCTGAAAAAATACTCCGACCATCCGGCGGCGTTCATCTACGCTTTGAATTTTCTTGCGGTGATGACCTGTTTCCTCTGCATGAAATCCGTCCGCGCGCATCACGTCGTGAACAATCCCGAACCGATGTCGCTCCGAAGCTTCGCCACCGGGTTCCGGTTCATTTTCGCGCAGCGGCTCATCCTGGGCATGCTCACGCTCGACATGTTCGCCGTGTTCCTTGGCGGCGCGACGGCGCTGCTGCCGGTCTATGCCAAGGACATCCTGAAAGCCGGCGCGGAAGGGCTGGGTTTGTTGCAGGCTGCGCTGCCGCTGGGTTCGGTCGCCTGCGCGTTGTTTCTTGCGCATCGCGCGCCGATGCAAAAGGCCGGACGCACGCTGTTATGGTGCGTCGCCGTGTTCGGGCTTGCGACCGTCGCGTTCGGCCTTTCGCAATGGTTCTGGTTCTCGTTCGCGATGTTGTTTATGTGCGGTGCGGTGGACAACGTGAGCGTGGTGGTGCGGCACACGTCGGTGCAACTGCTCACGCCGGACGAAAAGCGCGGGCGCGTCTCGGCGGTCAACAGCCTGTTCATCGGCACGTCGAACGACTTGGGCGGTTGCGAGTCCGGTTTCGTCGCGTATCTGTTCGGCGCGGTGATGCATCATTCCAACGCGACCGGCGCGACAGTATCGGTCGTGAGCGGCGGCGTGGGAACTATTCTCGTGGTGCTGATCGTGGCCTGGCTCTGGCCGGAAATCCGGCGTTACGGAAAATTGGCGTGAGATTCGCCGCGCGAAGAGCGCGAAATTGGCGAAGGAAATTGTCGCGACGCGACGCCGGAAATTAGCCAGCCACGAAGTGGCTGGTGTTTGTCCCAAAAAGAATCCGTCCCAGAAAGGACGGCGGAAGCGCAATATTTCCAGCGTCCTTTCAGGACGCGACGTCGTTGGACGTGTGTTCCAGCCACTTCGTGACTGGCTAATTTCCATTGCTCCTTCGGAGCAAAGAACGCTGGACAAAATGGTTTTCCGGAAATAAGGTTCAAATTATGGAACAGGATAGGCTGAATACCCAGCCGCTGATTATCTGTTAGGCATCATGGGCGGCATTTTATTCATCATGTGCATTGTTGTCATTATTGCCATCACGTTAGGCAAGCCTACCAGCTCAATGAAATTGCAGATAAAAAAGGTTTTTATTGTTTTGGCTTTTGCATTCCAATTACTTGTGGCCGCTGCGATTCTTTTCGATCCATTACATGGACCATTTGACAGCGAGTATCGGCATGAAGAGCGTGTAAAGGCGTATCTCGACTGGAAGCAGAATCCGTCACCGTCATCCAAATCCGTATATGAAGAAGAAATGAGATTGGTGCACTCTCACTTAGACAAACGCAATGCGGCGATTGTTGTTATACTAGTACTTGAAGCGGTTGGTATTGACTATTTATGGAATCGCAAAAAGAAGGCAAATGCCTAATACTCAAATAGGCTTCAAATTCCCTTCATCTTCTTCCCGCAACCTTTGCGCTTCCGCTTGACGCGGGCGGGCCACCGATTATCGTTCGGCGTATGAAAAGGATTTTAGTCTGGTTTTTGATTTTAAGTTTTTCGGTGGTGGCCGCGCGGGCACAGGACAGCGCGACCCAACAGCAAATTGACAAGCTCAGCGGCCAGATTCAGGACTTGCTGGACGCCCAAGCGGCGCAGGGCAAACGCATCGCAGCGCTGGAAAAGGAAATCGGCGACCTGCACGACCAGTCGAACCAATCCGGCGCCAGCGGTTCGGCGAATCCGGACGATTTGAAGAAGCTCGCCCAGCAGGTGCAGGAGATTGATAAGAAGCGACAGGACGACAACGACCGCGTTCTGAAAGAGCTGGAACACCTTGAAAAAGCGTTGGGTGCGTCATCGCCCAGCCACAAATCAGCGCCGGACACGTCTCCAGACACATCTCCGGATACGACGTCAACGCCACCGGCGTCGTTGAAGAGTCATTCCACCGGCGGCGGTGGGCAAAACGGCTATGATTACGCCGTGCACAAGGGCGATACGCTTTCGGCCATCGCCAAGGCCTATCGCGAACAGGGGATCAAAGTGACCACGGACCAGATTTTGAAGGCGAACCCGGGATTGGACGCGAAGAACATGAAAGTGGGGCAGAAGATTTTTATTCCCGCGCCGGCACAATGATTTTTCGGAGGGACGAGTTATACGAGTCCCCATTCAACGCAATTTTGAACCCGCATAATATGGGACTCGTGTAACCCGTCCCTCCGAAGCTCGTCCCTCCGAAGTGTTTTCAGCGCATAAAGAAGACAAACGTCACGATCGCCAGGACGATGCGATACCAGCCGAACACAGTGAACGTGTGGGTCTGGATATAACGCAGCAGCCATTTCACCGCGAGAAAGGAGACGGCGGCGGCGACCAGAAAACCCAGCAGCACCATGCCCCAATGCTCCGGCGGCGCGCCGGCCACCGGATGACGCAGTTGCTTGAAAATTTCCAGACCGCCCGCCGCGAGCATGGTCGGAATGCCGACGAGAAAGGAGAATTCCGTGGCCGCGGGGCGGTTCAAGCCGAGCAGGAGGCACAGCAGAATCGTCGAACCGGACCGCGAGGTGCCGGGAAACACCGCGGCGATCAACTGGCCGACGCCGACGGCGATGACGATGGACCAGGTGATTCGGTTGCTCATTTTGCTTCCGCGCAACCACCACTCGACGGCGACAAAACCAATGCCGCCGATGAGCCAGGCCCAGGCGATCGGCGCGAGTTGTTCCGGCAGCTTGAAGCCTTCCTTTTCGAGGACCAGACCGCCCACGCCGGTGATGAAGAAGGCGACGAAAAGTTTCAACGCGTAGCTTTGCGTTTCTTTATCGCGCCACTCGAAAACGAATTTATAAAGCCGCTGCGGAAACAGCGGCAGCACGGCGATGACCGCGCCGCATTGGATGACAACGTTGAAGAGGTCGCTCTGGCGCGGCAGCCAGTGCTCGGCGATGAGCAGATGGCCGGTGGAAGAGACGGGAATGAATTCGGTGATTCCCTCGATGATTCCCAAAATGACAACGGCAATCCAGTCAGGCATGGCGCGTGGTTAGACACGAAACGGGCGTGCCGGGCAAGGAAGAAGTGAAACGCCGGGGTTTACTTTTTCCAGCGAAAGAACGACTTGTTTTCCTCGACGCGCTGTTTGACCTTGAGTTGGCCCAGGATGGAATGCCAGCCGATGTAGATTTTGTGCCACTGACTTTCGATGCCGCGCAAGGAGCCTTCGCTCAACTCACCGAGGTAGCGGAGCGACGGCGCATTGCCGATGAGGCCATGAATTTCATCCTTGGCGGGCGAGGTGATTTCGAGGGCGGCATAAATCATCTCCAATTCCTGCACGATGACGCTTTTGAGTTCGAGAAAATTATTTTCGTCCGACGGCCCGAATTTTTTGGCGCGGGCAACGTTCACGAAATGATTGAACTGTTTCCAGCATTCGATGTGGGTCTCGATCTGGGCGACCAACTGGTTGACTTCTTTGGCGGTCATAGGCGGTCAGGTTGACTGGGGGCGGTTGGCACGGTATGAGGCGACAGGAAAATCACGGCGCCGCCGCGCATTTCGCGGGCGGTGATGCGCAGGCTGGCGAAATGGATGCTGAATTCCGCCAACGGCATTTGCGCCTCGCGGGCCTGGCGAAACAGGAGCAGCACGTCGCGCACAATGTCGCGCAACAGCCCCTGCGGATACCCGGAGCCGATGGTGGACGTGACCACCTTGCCGTCGCGGTTCACGGTCAGACTGCCGGCGGGCAGTTGCTGAACCGTCGCGTGACCCTTAAAAAATCTTTTCAGGAATCCCATGATGCCACAAGTTTTTTAGTTTTTTCAAACAATTGATCGACCGGCGCGTCCGGCGGCCAGGCAACCAGATAGGACTTTTCTTCGCGAGGCAGCAACAGCACCTGCCGTTCCAAACTGTTGCCGACGACATACAACAACGGGCCGGCTTCGAGCCGGTCGCTCAGTCGTTTGGCCACCTCGGTCACCCGCCGGGTCCAGCCGGCCAGTTGTCCCGCGCACTGCGTTCCCCACGCATCAACCTCGTTCTGGTGTTCGGCGGAAGTGACGACCACAAATTCGGCGCCCTCCCGCGCCACCAGGGCGAGTTTCCAGATGGTCTTGCGATGATCGGCTTGCTCAGTGAATTCGGGTCCCGCGGGGTTGGCGGTTTCGTCAATGTTCTGGGCGGATTCGAGCAGCAGGGCATTGACCGGCTTGAAGATGGTGCGTTCGCGCCGCGGTTCGGCGGACATATTCTCAAACGTGCCAGACTTCCAGGCCAGGATTCTTCGGAACGCCGCCTCGCCGCGGGCGCCTTCGGCTTCGGCATCGATCAGTTCGCCGTCCTGAAGCCACAGTTTGGCCACCAGCGGGCCGCGGGTGATGCGCAACACGGTGGAGCTGCGGGAGAGACATTCCATCTGGATGATGTCCATGAGGCTCTTGCTTTGAATACCGCGAAAGCCCGTTTCCATATCGCGGCCCAACAGCGATTCAATGCAATCCAGAAACATTTGCGGGTTTTGCTGGATGTCACCCTTGAGCCAAAACAAATCCACCCCCAAGGCATAAGCGCGCGAACGGAACTCCTCGTCTTCCAGCGCCGTCAACACCACCGTGCGCAATTCGGGAAACCGGCGGCGGACAATGGCGAGCACCTGCAGCCCGTCCATCTTGGGCATTTTCAAATCGCAGACCAGCAAGCGGAACGGCTCGGCATCCAACAGGGCAATGGCGCGTGTCCCGGCGTTGACCGTGCGAATTTCGGGTTTGCTGGGAAGTTGCGCCAAGGTTTCACGATTCACCTCCAACCAGGCGGCTTCATCGTCCAAAATCAAGATTTTGTGGTGCGATTCCATTCCTCACAACAGCGCATAACGGCTAACGCTGACAGCCCCTGAATTCAAGCCGCAAAGCGTTTAGACCGTAAACACGAATGAAGAAGCAGTTGTCGTTCCGCATCGAGCAGCACGGACCAATTATTCGCCGATGCTTTGTGGACAGCCAGTCCAACGCTGAGACAACCATTGGACGGGGTGCGGTCAAACCATCGTCTGAGTTTTGGCCGGACTCTGAAATGCATCCGTGGCGCGCTTCCTGCTGAGAATTGGCCCAACCTGCGGAGTAACAGTTCGCAGGAAAAGATGCTGTGATGTCAAATGGAGTAAAAACAAGATTTGCCGGGTTGCTGCGAGAACTGCTGCGACGCTTTGATGAAAACGAAACTGGAGCGGGCACTCCTCCATCGCCGCGACCGGTAACGCATGGGGCACCGCCGCCGCCCGTTCCCCTTTCGCAAATTCCCGCTCCCCGCCCGAAGGCGGTTGCGGCCCCCGCGCCGCCCCCGGCTCAAAACCTCACTGAAGTGGAATTACCGCTGCCGCCGGTTCTGGAAAACCTGCCGCCGCAATTGCGCTCACGGTTGACGCTCACGGGCGTTGATTTGAGCCGTGCCAGCATCTCGATTTCCATCGGAAAAATCATGCCGCAACTGGCAGTGGGAGTCGTTAAAATCACTTTCGGCGAATTGCGCCTGGCAGCACCCAGTTTGTTCAACATTGACGAGGAATATGATTCGCTTCCCGTGGTGCTGCCGCTGAGCGAGGTTCTCGCACGATTGAGTTCCCATTCGCTGATTCGCAATCCCGCCCAAAAGACCTATGTCGTGCCGGAGGATATCACCGGACCTTTCAGTGGGCGCGGGGAAGGGGTGAGCATTTCCAAGGCTCCGCTCAAACCGGCGCCCTCCACCGTGCCGCCAATGCGAATGAACACGCCGGCCGCCAGCGCACCGGTCAAAACATCGCCGCCACCCGTGGCGCCGCCGCCGCCGGTTTTTACGCCCCGTTCTATCAAGCCCGCAACCTCGGCTCCATCCCCGTCGTACCGCGGCAACGGCAATGGCAATGGTGCGCCGGTGCAACCCATCATTCCGACCATCCCCTTTCAACCACCCACGCCGGTCGCGTCAAAACCGATGCCATTCGCGCCAACGCCGGCGCCATTCGCGCCGGATCAGGCCACGATCCTGGCACCGCTGGCCGTCCTCTCGGAAAACTGGCCGGAGGCCTTGCGCATGGAAATCGCGCAGTTGACTTTGACCAACGCGCAAGTCGCGTTGCCGGTGAATTTGGTCGAGCCCGCCCTCAAACGCGGGCGCGTGACATTTACCTGGCGAAACCTGCGTGTGTGGATCAAACCCATGGCGCCGGCAGCCTCCGTCCATGATGGACTCGAATTGGAATTGCCATTGAAGGTGGTTGCCCCGCTCTTTCTGGCCCGACACGGGGGAGCGGCCCGAACCGCCAAACCGCATCAACCGGCGTCCCCTCCGGCTGAAATTCCGAATTTGTTTTTTGGCTTTCCGCAACCGCCTCATGAAATCCCGGAATCGCCCGCCAAGGCACCCATGCCGGACGATACCCGTTTTGCGCCCAAACCGGCGGAGGCCCAGCGGGTCGACACAAATTATTACACCTGGGTTGAATCCGACACCACCCGGGTGGCCGCCCGCCCGCCCGAGACCGAATTAAAACGCGGCGAGCCGGCGCCCGCAACGGATTTCAGCAGCCGCTACGCCACGCCCAAAGAGGTTATCTCACAGGCGATGACGCTGCATGGTGTCGCCGGCGCATTTGTGGCGCTCCCGGACGGTTTGATGGTGGCCAGCCAGATCCCGCCCGACCTGAATCCGGACACACTCGCGGCCTTTTTGCCTCAAATTTACGGCCGGGTAAGCCAGTGCACCAAGGAATTGCGGATGGGGCAATTGAACAACCTGAATTTCACCGTCGGCAACGTCCCGTGGAAAATTTTCCGTGTCAATGGCGTCTATTTCGCCGCGTTTGGTCGCGCCGGCGAACAGTTGCCGACCGCGCAACTGGCCCAGTTGGCTGGCGAACTCGACCGCAAAAAACAATAATCCTATGGCCATTATCAACCAAGCTACCCGCGAACTGCAGGTCAAAATCGTTTATTACGGCCCGGCAATGGGCGGTAAAACCACGAACCTGGTTCAAGTCCACGATCACGTCCAAACCGCCGCCGGCAATAAAGGCAAGCTCGTCTCGCTGGCGACCAGCTCGGACCGCACGCTGTTCTTCGACTTTCTGCCGATTGAAGCGATGACCATCCGGGGGTTCAAGACCAAGTTCCAGCTCTACACCGTTCCCGGCCAGGTCATTTACAACACGACCCGCCAGCTCGTTTTGCGCGGCGTGGACGGCATCGTGTTCGTCGCCGACTCGCAATTCGAAAAAATGCCGGAGAACGTCGAGAGCTTTCAAAATCTTATGGACAATTTGCAGTCCCTCAAGCTCAACCTCCACGAGATTCCCTACGTGCTGCAATACAACAAGCGCGATCTGCCCAATGTCGCCCCCGTCGAATACATGGATTTCCTGCTCAACAACCGCGAAGTGCAGGTGCCGTCGTTCACCGCGACGGCCCATCGGTGCGAAGGTGTGTTCGAAACGTTGAACATGATCACGCGCCTGCTATTGCACAAATTCATCAACCAAAACGTTCCCCAGTACGCGTGACATGGCTACTCTCCCCCAACTCACCGAGGAAGACATCCATAAACTGGACGAGACTCTCCGCGAGTTCAATGCCAGCGCCGACGCCGCCGTCTCGCTGATCATTGACAAGGGCGGATTTCTCCTCACGCACCAGGGCGACTCGGACGAATTTGACCTGACGACCATCGCGGCGCTGGCCTCCGGCGCTTTCATGGCCAATCAGACCATTGCCGGCCTGGTCAGCGAAACCACTTTCAACAGCACCTATCAGCAGGGCGAAAATTACAGCCTCTTTGTCATCAATGTGGACGACCATTCCATGCTGGTGGTGATTTTTAAATCCGAAACGGGCGTGGGTGTGGTCAAATACTACGCCGCCGCGGCCGTCAAACGCATCGCGCGCCAGCTTAAAATCGCGAAAAAACGCGCCCCTGGCGAAGGCCTCGACCTCTCGATGCTCAACGTCGCCGACACCCAATACTTTTTCCGCAAGAAGGAGTCGGGTGGAAAAAAACGCCCCTGATTCCGCTCAACTCAGCCGGCCGTGACTGCCGTCGCAGAACGGCGCATTCTTCGAATGCTTGCACCCGCACCACGCCACGGTTTTCGCCTCGGCAATATCCGCCTGCTTCGGCGTAAAACCGCTACCCTTGTGTGAGCCGTCGCAAAACGGCTGGGTTTTCGACCGGCCGCAGGCGCACCACCAAAACGTGCCGGCTTCGGCCTTTTGCACGAACGGAGATTTTTGGGCTATGACTGGTTCTGGCATAATGATTTTCCTTTTCGGACGATGAAGTAATCAAAGAGCCCGAAGGAAGCAACCCTCAAAACCTGTCCTTTTAATAATCACCGCCCGGCGGCTTCGCGGCGGCGATATTCATCCAGGATCGCAGCCGTGGCGGACGCCCCGCAACGGCTGGCGCCGAGTTCGCGCACGCGCATCAAACCCTCCAGGTCGCGCACGCCGCCGGCCGCCTTCACTTGAACTTTCGACGAGCACGCTGCGCGCATCAGTTTCAAATCGTGCGCGGTTGCGCCCCGATAATTGTAGTCGCCATCCGGTTGTTTTACGAAGCCGAAACCCGTGGACGTTTTCACCCAGTCGGCCCCCGCGCGCTCGCAAATCTGGCAGAGCTTGCGCTTAAAACTGTCGCCGTCCAGCCCGGCGCCACCCTTGGCAAGATAGTCGTTCTCGAAGATGACCTTCACCTTCGCCCCGCGCCGGTGAGCCTCGTCACACACCGCTTTCACGTCACGTTCCACGTAATCCCAATCACCGCTGAGCGCCTTGCCGATGTTGATGACCATGTCAATTTCCACCGCGCCATCCCGGCAGGCCAGTTCGGTCTCGTAACGCTTCGATTCGGTGCGCGAATTGCCGTGGGGAAATCCGATGACACACCCCACGCGCACGCTGCTCCCGGCCAGCAATTCAACGGCGCGTTTGACGGCGTAAGGTTTGATACACACGGACGCAACCCCGTATTTCACGGCGAGATTGCATCCATCCTCCAGTTCCCGGTCCGTCAAGACCGGATGCAACAGTGAATGATCGATCATCCCGGCCAGTTGTTCGTAAGTGTATTTCACAATATGCCAACCCTATTCCAATCCACCATAAACGTAAACCGCCCTTTGCTTTGATGCGAATCTCCTACATTAACATGTTTCGCACGGCGTCAATGAAGGCGTGAACCGTGGCCGGCACGGCGAGATTGCCGCTGCGCCGCCAGCTTAACGACAGGAAAACACCCACGGCGATGTGGATGCAAGGCAGCAGAACGATGAGCGTAACCAACTGCGAAAATCCCATCGTGCCTGCTGTCGGCAGGTGCCACCAACCCCACAAGGTGGAAACAAAGAACGCTGTCCACCACTGGCCTTTGTCTCCGTGCTGAAAGACGTGCGAATCGATCGCGCCGCGAAACACGACTTCCTCCAACACAAAACAAACCGGAACGTAAAGTACGAAACTCTCGAGACCGTCCAGCACGTTGGTCCACGTGAAGGTCATCGGTACGTGATGCGTGTACTTAACGGCCAATCGCGCGAGAAAGGTGAGCAACATGATCAGGCACCCGATGGTGCCGGCCGTACCGGCGCAAAAGCCGAGTTCTTTCCATGTCTGCTTCGTGAAACGGCTAAACCCGAACGCCGCGCCAAAGGCCCCGATGATACAACACACAAACCACAGGATTTCCGGCACGTGTGACGACCAGGACGCCAGGCGGAAAGTCTGAATCAATTTGACCGTCGGCAAAACCGCCAGGCCAAGCCCCAGCATAATTCCCAACGGGTTCAATTGAAAATGTTCCGCGTCCCGAATCCAAAGCGTCACCAAAGGTTTTTTGCGCACCAGGAGTTGAAACAACACCACCAGCGGGACACCCACCACCAGATAACTGTTTCCATCCAGATGAAACCGCCAGCCGATGGCCATCCAGATTCCAACGAAGACAACCACCTGAACACAACGGACGAATTGAGTCGTCGGTGAAACCGTTTGAGAAATCGGTGATGGTTCGAGCAGGGTCTCGGACATGGGTTGAAACGGAATTTGCCGGTTTTCCGGTGTTTGGCCAACCCTATTCCTGTCCGTTAAGAATAAAAATGGAAGGAAGGGCGTCGCGGCTTCCCACGAACAGGGTAGCCGCGGATGTCAGTCCGCGCATTTTGCTGTAAGTCTGTATAGCCCCTGTTTCTCGCTCGACCAACCCTCGTCACGAACAAACAAACTCCAACTTGCCCTTCCTGATAAGAGCGATCTCGAGGTCAAAATCATTAATCTTCGCCCCTGATTTATTTGCCCTGATTGAAGGCGGCGACGACCTGATGAATCGCGCGGGTGTGTTCCGGCGTACTACCGCAACAGGAACCGATGATGTTGGCGCCGGCCGCCAGTGCGCCCGTCACCCCGCTGGCCATGTCGGCGGGTGATTGTTTGTAAACCGCCTTTCCTTTTTCCAGCACCGGCAGGCCGGCATTGGGCTGTACCATCACCGGCAACTTACAGTGTTGACGGTAGATGGCGGCAACTTTCGCGGCGCCGGGCATGTCCATGCCGGTGCCACAGTTCAAGGCCACAACGTTCGCACCCCGTTCCTCGATAAACCCGGCGGCCTGCGCCGGCAGGACGCCCATCATCGTGACGTAGAACGTCTGGTCCGCGGATAAATCGTAGGCCAGTGAAGCAATAATGCACGGAGCCTTGGCGGCTTTGGCGGCATCAATGGCGATGCCGATTTCGTCCAGCGACGTCTGGGTCTCGATGATGATGGCATCCGCGCCGGCTTCAATCAGCGCCCGGGCCTGTTCCTCGTAAGCGGCCCGCGCCTCGTCCTGCGACAGTTCGCCGTACGGTTGCAGAATCGCGCCGAGCGGACCGAGGTCGCCCAGCACAAAACCCTCACGCCCGCCAAAGGCTTCACGCGCGACACGGACGCCCGCCTGGTTGATGGCGCGCAAGTCGTCGGCATGATCGTGCCGCTTCAGCATGATGCGGCTGCCGCCAAAGGTGTTGGAAATGAGGCAATCCGCACCCGCGTCCGCATAATGCCGTTGAATGCCGAGCACGCGGTCGGGGTGCGTCAGGTTCCAAAGCTCGCCACAGCCGCCGCTTTCCAGGCCCGCGAGCATGAGTTGCGTGCCCATCGCGCCGTCGCAGACCAGACGGCGTTCGCGTAATGTTTCTTGAAGGGATTTTTTTATCATGGATTTGGGTTTATGGCTTTGCCAGGCTGATTTCGAGGTAATCGACGCAGGCTCGTTCGCCGCCGTCGGCCACGGCCTCGATTTTAATTTCGTCGCCGGTGCGCAACGCCACGCCGCGCGCCGTGTGCCGCGTGGAAGTATGACCGTTCGGCAGAGACTGGACGTTGCGTGAAGGCAGCAGGTCGTCCGCCAGCCAATGGTCCACCGGCTGGCCGGCGACCCGGAGTGTGAACTGCGACACGCCGTTGGTCTGGTCGTAGTATTGGACGGCAAGATTGTACCAGCCGGGTTTCCCGGCGTAATTGAAGCTGGCCGAACCATAGTTATTGGTGGTGACAACCTCAATCGCCTTGCCGCGCGACGCGGTCTCCCACGGTTTCACGTCAAAGCTTACGTAGCCGTCCAGTTTCATGGATTCAGCTTCGATGCGGTTGGGGTCGTTGTCCACGCGATTGTACTTGTCGGGAATGCCGGACATTTTAAAAAACCACTGGCAGACCGCGTCACGCCATACCGCGGCGTGGCCGACCTGGTATTCGAGCCGCGCCAGCGTTTCGTTGTAACGTTGTTCGTCAATTTTGCCTTTCAGCGATTGCCATTGTTCGATGAGTTTTTCCACCTGTTCGACGCCTTCGTAATGTGAATCATAGACGTGTTGAATCACGGTTTTGCCGGAGTGCAAGACATAATCGTAGGGCACGTGGTGGAAAAACAGAAGCAGTTCGTCCGGGCAGGTCTTCAACAATTCATACAGGTCCGAAACGGGTGGATGATATTCTGCGGTGTAACCGGTGCCGGTGGCCACGGTGCGGTCCATGCCGATGCCGTACGTGTCGCCCCGATGCCATTGTCCCCAACCGTTGCGCTCCGAGGATTCGATGCCGGGGCCGTAATGAACTTCGATGATGTCCGTCAATCCACCCACCCCCAGCGGCCCGGTGTAATTTTCGTAGGCGGGCCACGACTTGAGTTGCATGTCGGAAATGGTTTTGACGACCTGTGGATCGTTTCCGAAGGTCAGCTTCGTCCATTCTTCCGCGATTTGCCGGCTGCTCAAGTCCGGATTCCACGCCAGACGGCCAAAACCGTAGAGGTTTGCCATCGCCAGCGGATGCGCGAGCCAGTTGGTGTCGAGGCCGACATTAGCCACACCGGCAAAACCGCCAACCGCCTGGTGAAAGACTTTTCCGGCCACCAGTGCCTTGACGGGCGTGCCTGCGCCCTTGGCGTGCAGGTCGAAATCGAGCGTTTCCTTCCACATCGGCACCTCAAAGCACAGGTGCCGTTGCTGGCCCAGATATTCCTGCGTGATTTGCACTTCGAGAGCCATGGCGGTTTTTTCCAGGCCGCCAAACAATGGCGAGGCCGGCTCACGCACCTGGAAATCAATCGGCCCGTTTTTGATTTGGACAATGGCGTTGTCGTCGAACTGGCCGTCCAGATGGTGAAAATTATCGTAGGCGGCCCGGGCGCGGTCGTTCTTCAAATTGCGCCAGTCGGCGTGATGGTTGTAAACAAAACCGCGATAGAAAACGATGCCGCCGTGCGCTTTGAGCGGGCGGGCGACCACGTTCGCCGCGTCGGCGTGCGTACGGCCATAAGCCGACGGGCCGAGTTCACCCTCGGAATCCGCCTTCATGATGAATCCGCCAAAATCGGGAATCGCGGTGTAAATTTCATCCACCTTTTTATTCCAGAAATCAATGACGCGCGGGTCGAGCGGGTCAAAGGTGTCGAGGCCGCCAATGCTTTTCGGGCTGCCGAAGTTGATGCAAACAAACAGTTTCACGCCCCAGGGACGGAAGGCTTCCGCCACGCGGACGAGTTCCGGAATATGTTCGCGGTCAATGGCGTGCGGGTCGGCGTTGACGTTGTTGATGGAACAACCGTTGATGCCGAGCGACGCGAGCAAGCGCGCGTAATCACCGACGCGTGTCAGGTCGGGAACGACGTGGCCGTTCGCCCAGAAAATGGAGCCACCCGCGTAACCACGCTCAATGGTGCCGTTGAGGTTGTCCCATTGATTAATGACCCGGACCGGCGCGTAAGGGTTTTCCTGATCATCCAGCGCCGTAATGGATTCATGAAGCCCCATTTTTCGCAGCAACGTGAACGTCCCGTAAAGCACGCCGCGGTCGTTCACCGCGGTGACGATGAGAATTTTACGGCCATCAACTGAAATCGTTTTCAGATAAAATCCGTCTGCGATCAAACCCGCCGGCGCGTTGAAAGTCGGAACCGCTTTCTTAAGCTCCTCAACCGTGCCCAGCAGGATGGTATTTTCCGCCGGCAACGCGGTTTCGATTCTCTCGGTTCTGCCCAACATGCCGCGCGCGCCCCGAATCAGTTCTGTCTGCGCTGATTGTTCCACTTCGGAATTACCCAGGGTGACGACGACGGCGGGCAATGACTTCTCATAACTCTTTTGGCGTGAGACGTCATCCGCCTCCGCGTAACGGAGCCAGCCGTCATAGCCGGTCTCCGCGCGGGCCGGAGTCGCGAGCGCCAAAACCCAGGACAGGGCGGGCAGGATGACGGGGGAGAAGCCGGGGATTTTCATTGTGCTTCGGATTGTATGGTTCGCAAGATTATGGCAGCCGTTCCGCGGCGCAAGCCGAAAGCGGTTGGCTTTCACGCGCAATGGCGTGCATATTGCGCAGGCACCCGGAAGAATATATAATATCCCCTTTGAATCGGACGCGGAACAAACTGAATTATGAGTGTCGAATTGCATTTCAATAATCAACGCCGCGACGCCGCGCCCGGCGTTTCGTTGTTCGATTATGCCGAATCGCTGGGCATCAACGTGCCGACTTCCTGCCGCAAGCAGGGCAAATGCAAGGAATGCGTCGTCGAAATCGTCGAAGGGATGAATCTGCTCTCCGAACGGGTTGCGGTGGAAAAACACCTGAAAGGCAACTTCCGATTGTCCTGCTCCTGTCGCATCGTGAAGGATTCCGGCGTCGTCCGCTGCCACACGATGCGGCGCGGTGAAATGCGCATTGAACGCGATGCGCTGCATCTTCCCGGCGGCCATCAAAAACTGAAACCCGAGCCGGCGGTGACGCGCGACGGCGACCGGGTTTTATTGGACGGCGAAGAAATCGCGCGCTCGACGGCACCGATTCACGGGCTGGCCATGGATTTGGGCACCACCACCGTTGTGCTCCGGCTTTTAAACCTGGAAACGGGCGAGGTCATTGCCGACGCTTCCTTTGAAAATCCCCAGCGGTTCGGCGGGTCGGACGTGATGTCGCGGATTCATTACGACACGGAGGAAGGCGGCCACCTGCTGCAAAGGACGCTGGCCGGGTATCTCACCCATGCCATCGAGGAATTTCCCGTGGATCCGAAGACGATTTACGAAATGGTCATAGCGGGAAACTCGACCATGCGCGACATGTTCTTCCGCCTGAACGTTCATTCCATCGGGCAAAGCCCGTACCGTTCCATCACCGAACTGGAAATGGCGGACGGCCACCGGCCGACGACCAGCCTGGTTGAAACGGCCAAAAAATTGTTGCTGCCGCTGCATCCCCGGGCGCGCGTTTATGGCCTGCCGATCATCAGCGGCCACGTGGGTGCCGATGCCGCCGCCTGCATGCTGGCCGTGGACATCGCGAACGAAGAGCGTTTGATTGCCGTCATGGACATCGGCACGAACACGGAATTGATTCTGGGAAACAAAAACAAAATTTTCGCGGCGTCGTGTCCGGCCGGTCCCGCCTTTGAAGGCGGCAAAATTTCCTGCGGGATGCCGGGACTGCCGGGCGCGATTGAAAAAGTGAAGCTCAACGCGGACGGCACATTTTCCACGCAGGTAATCGGCGGCGGCCCGCCGGAAGGCATCTGCGGTTCCGGCCTGATCGACCTGTTGAGCGAACTGCTGAAGCACAACCGGATCAATACTCTGGGACGTTTTGAAAACGGCGAGGACCGCATCGTCGTGGATGTGCGCGGCGACCAGCCGGTTTATTTCACGGAAAGCGACATCAACGAACTGGCCCAGGCCAAGGGCGCCAACGTCGCCGGCCTGCACATCGTCTTCCAGCAATTTGGAATCCGGTTTGACGACCTGGACATTTTCTATCTGGCCGGCGGTTTTGGCCGGCACTTGAACGTGGAATCCTCCAAACGGATCGGGCTGATTCCGAACATTGCCGATGCCAAAATCCTGCAGGTGGGCAACGCCTCGATTGAAGGCGCCTGCCTGGCGTTGTTGTCGCGCCCGAAGCGCATGGAACTGGAAAACCTAGTCAAACGCGTGACCCATTGCCGGCTGGAAGCGCACCCGCACTTTTTTGATTACTTTGTCGAAGGCTGCCAGTTCAATCCCGTCGAATCCCCTAAAACGCTGGAGGGTTCGCCACGATAACCGGTCTGATTTAAAGAGGCTTTGACATGCTCGAACTGACCGAAATACACCCGGACATCAACGTCCAGGAGCCCGAATATACGCGGCTGTTGGGATACCCGAAACAGCATGCGCTGGAAGGACGGCCTCGCGAACTCGCCGACCGGGCGAGGCAATGGTACGCCGCGAACGGCCGGCCATGGATTTATGCACGACAGATCGATCACCTTGAACTGGCCGGCGAACGGTTGCGCGTTCACGACGCCGGGTTCGCGTCGAAACAACTTCACGACCAGTTCGTCGCCGCCCAGGCCCACACCGCGGTGCTGGTGGCGGTGAGCGCCGGAAAGGAATGCGAGGAAAAGGCGCAGCAACTCTGGCAGGAGGGAAAACCGGACGAATACTTCTTTCTGGAAGTGTATGGCTCGGCGGTGGTCGAACATCTGGTGACCATCGCCAGCGGCCGCATCTGCGGGTGGGCCGATCAAAATGGCATGGCCGTCCTGCCGCATTACAGCCCGGGTTATTCCGGCTGGGACATCTCCGACCAGATCAAATTATGGCAGCTGATCCGGCAGAAACCGGGACGTGATTTTCCCGGCGACATTCACGTGCTGGACACCGGGATGTTGCAGCCAAAGAAATCGCTGCTGGCGGTGTTCGGCGTCACGCGGCATTTGGACAAGGTGCGGAACCTGGCGACATTGATTCCCTGCGAAAACTGTTCGTTGCCCGGCTGCCAATATCGCCGCGCGCCGTATCAACTTTCGCCGCCGCAGATTGAAGACGTGCGCCGCCTCCAGGGCCAACGGACGGAGGAATGGGAGACCCGCGCGATCCCCGGTTCGACCTTGAATCATGATGCCCGATACACCATCAACGACCGCGCGCTGCAAAAATGGTCGCAAGAACGGCTGGAACTGAAGTTTCTGGCCGACCACTCGACGGAGGCCCGATTTTATTACGAAGGCACCACCTGCTCCAACATGGGACGCCCGCTGGCGTTTGACTATCAGGTTAAACTTGGCCCCGCCATGGACGGCTACAAAATCCTGGAGGCGAGCTGTGTTCCCGCCCCCGGCGACACCGGCCACCAATACCAATGCGAATATCTGAACAACGCCGAAGCGTTCATGCGCAGCATCGCCGATGAGAAACCTCTGCTCGGAAAACCCCTGAACGACGTTTTGACGTGGGAACGACCCTACAACCCGTCCGGCTGTTATTGTGACGCGGAGCGGCGCGCCCACAAATGGGGACTGGTGTTTGAAGTGATTCATCACGCCCTGGTCCGACGCGAACGGGAAATGGCGAATGGACAGGCCGGGACAATTTTGGAAAACTCCGCCACCTGATACTTGCTATGACCAAACTTTGTGACATCAATGCGACGGCAAAGGAAAAACTTCCACCTGGTTTCACCGACAAATCGGGCATCGGCGTGCATTACGTCGACGCCTTCATCAAACCGATAAACACCAAGCTGCCCGACGGCACGCGCGTCGGCTGCAAACGGAAGGGGTTGAAATTAACGCTCACCGTCGGCACCAAAAAAGGCGAAGGTTTGATGCGCCGGCTTGAGGTCAGCAAGGATCCGGTGGTGATGTTGAGTGCCGCGCTTCAGGAAGCGGCGAAAGCGGCGGGTGTTGAGTTGAAGATTACGGACACGGAAATTCAGGTTTCACCGTAAGGTGAGGTTTTTACTGTAATTTTAATTTCGCAGGTTAAACCGCATCTCAACGGGTTGGTAACGATTCGAATCAGTCCTGCGTCTGCCCGGGGTATCAACCTGCGCCAGCCAGCAGGAAATTCGCACTTGCCAAAATTGTTCTGCAAATGACAATCCGCGAATGTTCCCCTGGCGGCCACTGCGACCTGTCGTCCAATTGGGCATGCTACTGGTTATGCTGTTCATGGGTCGGGAACTCTCCTGGTCCATGCCCAGGGTGTCGGATTACGTTATCCGCGTCTGGCATGAAGAAGCCGGCCTGCCTCAAGATTCGGTCACTTCGGTGCTTCAAACGCGCGACGGTTACATCTGGATCGGCACTTACAGCGCACTGGCTCGATTCGACGGCGTTCGTTTCACGATTTATGACACCAGCAACACCCCGGGCATGCACTGTTGTCGCGTGACCAGCCTGTTTGAGGCGCGGGACGGAACTCTCTGGATCGGGCTGGAAGATGGGACGGTGATTCGTTACCAGGCCGGAAAATTTGAACCGGTGAATTTTGAAAACCAGGGGAACTGCAAAGGCATCTTTCACATTGGCGCGGACGACGCCGGCGAAATCTGGGTGGCAGGTCGGGACTGCCAGTTCACGCGGCTGCGGGACGGGCGGACGTACCCGCCGCCGGCCGAAAGTCCATGGTATCAGATGAGCGTGGCGAGCACGTACGATGGCCTCTGGGTGGCAGGCAGCAATGTCGTGTCCGCTTTCAAGAACGGCGAACTGACCCGCATGCACCTTGGCTCGCAGCCTTTGGAAAATATCCAGGGAATTTGCCCGGGCCGGGCCGGCGGTTTTTGGGCGGCCAGCGACGGCTCGCTGCAGGAGTGGAAGGGAACTGAATGCGTCAAAGACCTGGGCGCAATGCCGTGGGGATTGGATCAGCTTACGACGATGTTTGAAACCCGGTCGGGGCTCGTGGTGGCGGGAACCTTCGACCAGGGACTTTACGTGATTTCCAGTCGGGGAAAAGCATTGCATCTTTCCCAAACCAACGGCCTGCCCAACGACTGGGTGACCGCCGTGACCGAGGATCACGAGGACAATCTGTGGGTGGGCACCCGCGCCGGTCTGGTGATGCTCCATCCCACGAGCATTACCACGCTGGTTCCTCCGGACAAATGCGCCGGGTATCCGGTCTTCTCGGTTGCGCTCGGCGCCGAAGGCGAGATTTGGCTGGGTACCGAGGGTGCCGGAATCTACCGCCTCAAGAAGGGCGAATGGTCTCATTATGGAGTCGAGCAGGGTTTGGCCAACACCTACGTCTGGTCGGTTTCAGCGGATGCCGACGGGCGGATTTGGGCCGGCACGTGGGAAAAAGGAATTTTTGTCCGGCAGGGCGATGTTTTCGGGCGTTTGCCCGGATTGGAGACCAACGCGTCGGCGTTTGCCGTGTTGCATGAAACCAACGGCGATTCCTGGGTAGGAACGAGCAGCGGGTTGTTGCGTTATCATTCCGGCCAGGTGGAATGGGTAACGCCGGAGAAACAGATGAAATCGCCCAACGTCCGCTGTGTCGTGCGGGACGGTGCGGGCACGCTTTGGTTTGGCATGTTCGGAGGCGGCTTGGGCCGCCTGAAAGATGGAAAGCTGCAACAGTTCCGCACGGCCGACGGCCTGCCCAGCGACTTCATTGAATGCCTGAAGCCGGAAGCCGACGGGAGTTTGTGGATTGGGACGTTCGGAGGCGGGCTGGCGCGGCTGAAAAAAGGACATTTTGCCGTGGTCGGCAGAGACCAGGAATTGCCGGGCAACAACATCGAACACATCGAAGACGACGGACGGGGATTCTTCTGGATCAGTTCCAACAAAGGCATTTTGCGCGTCAACCAGGCGGAATTAAGCGCTTGTGCCGATGATTTGAGCCGGGAACTCCACTACTGGCTTTTTTCCGTTGACGACGGTGTGCCAACGATGGCCCATTCCAGCGGCCTGCAACCGGCCGGCTGCAAAACACCCGACGGGCGGCTGTTGTTTCCGAGCAGCGGCGGACTGGTGGTGATAGATCCCGGATGCATTCAAACCAATCTTCTGCCGCCTCCGGTGCATATTGAAAAGGTGCTGGTTGACGACCATGCTCTGGAACAGAAATTGGTATCCGCATCGTCGGTGCCGATTCCGCCGGGCCGGCATCGGCTGGAGATAGGGTACACAGCGTTGAGTTACAGCGCGCCGGACCTGGTACTGTTCAAATACCGGCTGGACGGAATGGACAAGGATTGGGTCTCCGCCGGAACACGGCGCACAACCCATTACGGCTACCTGCCGCCGGGCAGGTACACCTTTCACGTCATTGCGTGCAACAACGACAGGGTATGGAATGAGACGGGAGCACAGGTGTCATTCGTGATACAGCCATATTTCTGGCAGACGCTCTGGTTTCGAATTCTGGCCGGGGCAACGGCGCTATGCGCCGTTGCCGGGATTGCCTGGCTGAATGCCCAACGGCGGCTGCGGCGCAAATTTGAGCGTATCGAACAACAACGCGTCATCGAACAGGAACGCGCCCGTATCGCTCATGACATTCACGACGATCTGGGAGCCTATTTGACGCGCATCACCATGCTTTGCGACCCGGCGCGCAGCGGATCAGGAAACGGCCAGCAGGCCGCCGCCAGTCTGCAGCGTATCCGCGCCACCGCCACCGAATTGACGGAAGCCATGGCGGAAACCGTTTGGGCGGTCAACCCTCATCACGACACGCTGGACAGCTTGATGAACTATTTGCAAAAGTTCGCGCAGGAATTTTTGGGCCACGCCGGCATCCGTTGCCGACTGGAGGTGCCATTCCAGTTGCCCGCCTGGTCTCTGTCTGCGGACATGCGCCACAACCTGTTTTTGGCGTTCAAGGAAACTTTGAACAATATTGTGAAGCATGCCGGCGCCACGGAAGTGCATATCGACCTCACGCTCGAAGAGGCGGGGTTTGTGTTGATCATCAGGGATAATGGCCGGGGCGTTGCCAACGGCAATCCTCCGGGTGGAGCGGGGAAAGATACGACGGGCTGTAACTCCGGAAACGGCCTTAAAAACATCAAGCGACGGATAGAGAAGATTGGCGGTGCTTGCGAAATCCGGACGGTTCCCCCGCGTGGAACCAGCGCGGAATTCAAGGTCCCGGTCCGGATGAAATAACCTGGCCGGGTATCGTTAGAATTGGTGACTTTCAAAAAAATGCATCTGTGGTATTTTGCTTACTTATGTCCCTCCCGGTTTCAATCGTCGAAGACGATGCTTCTGTACGGAAGCTGCTTGCGGAGTGGATAGATCAAGCTGCCGGGTTTCATTGTCTCGGCCAGTACGCCACAGCCGAAACTGCGTTGGTCCAGTTGCCCGTTGCAAAGCCGGCGATCGTCCTTATGGACATCAATCTGCCCGATTTAACCGGCATCGAATGCGTTCGCCGCTTGAAACCGGCTATGCCCGAAACTCATTTTGTGATGCTGACCGTCTATGAAGATTCGGACCACATTTTCGAAGCACTGGCGGCCGGGGCGGTCGGTTATCTGGTGAAACAGACCCCGTGCGACCAGTTGATCAAGTCGCTGAAAGAGGTCTGCGCCGGCGGCTCGCCCATGAGCGGATATATCGCGCGCAAAGTGGTCCAATTTTTACAACAAGACCTGCTGGCGCCGCCGGGGATGGAAGTTCTCACCGGACGCGAACGACAGGTTCTCGAATTGCTGGCGCGTGGATACCTCTACAAGGAAATCACGGAATCCCTCGGAATCACCGGACCCACGGTGAACGCCCATGTGCGCAGCATCTATGAAAAGTTGCAGGTCCACTCCCGGACACAGGCCGTGATCCGGTTCCTGCATTCCCAGCCCCGGCATGCGCACCTGGTTGAAGGCCGTCCCGGGGAATCGACGCCAACGCGGAAATCTTGAAATTTACTGATGAATCTGACCCCGCCGAACAGGACAGACAAAATACCAGGCAAAAATGGCAGTTTCAGTTCCATGGCTTGGTCGCTTGTGTCCCAGCCTGTGGATTTTTCCTCCGTCAGACGTAAGTGCGCCTGACACTCTGCGCAACAACAAATATAAACCAACAAACAACCAAACAAAACAAAGGTAAAAATGAAAAAACTAATCCTCTCCGCTCTCATGGCGGGTTGCGTAACCATGGCCGCAAACGCCAGTACGGGTAATGATCACGGCTTCTTCTGGCAATTATATGTCGCTGGTGGGTCAGCCAGCATCTCCTTTCCTCAAGCAGGAACATACCCTGGCAATTTCGCTGTCAGCTGGAGCGGCGTCAGCGATGTGGTTGCCGGCAAAGGCTGGCAAGGCGGCGGAGTTAGAAATGTAAACTACAATTGCGGCGCCCTGAGTGGAAGCTTCAATAGTTTCGGGGCCTATGGGTGGACGACCAGCCCGCTGGTTGAATTCTACGTCACTGAGATGGGCTCCACTGTGGCTGGATCGTTTGTTGGCTCCGTTAGCAGTGATGGGCATTCATACAGCGTGTATCACCATCAGCAAATAAACCAACCTTCCATCATCGGCAATGCAACTTTCTGGCAGAACCTGGATCAATGGGGCGGGGCAGGGAAAGGGAGCAACCACACCATCACCCTGAGCAACCACGTCAACTTCTGGAACAGTCATGGAATGAATCTGGGCAGTTTCAATGAGTTGATATTGGCGGTAGAGGCATACGGTGGCAAGACCGGGAATTGCAACGCAACGGTGTGGTAAACTACCAGAACTAATTCATGTTCCTTTTTGCAGGCCTTTTTTGGCTCTGCGAACAAGGAAGATATGACAGGCCGTTCTTTACAAAAGAGCGGCCTGTTTTTTACCCTCACTCAATTATGCCTCCGGCAACTGTTTCAAAAAGACTCACCACGATTTTATTTTTAATTTCATTCATTGTCGCCGCGTCAGCTTCGGCGAAAGTGCCTGATAACCTTGTCCTGGTCAAAGGCGGAAATTTTAAAAACACAAATTCCAGCTGCTACGGAAAGGGCGTAACCCTATCGGGCTTTTATATCGGCAAATATGAGGTTACTCAAAAAGAGTGGATTGAAGTGATGGGAAGTAATCCCTCAAAATTCAAAGGCGATCATTTGCCGGTGGAAATGGTGCGCTGGTATGACTGTGTTGAGTATTGTAATAAGAGGAGCACAAAAGAGGGATTAAAACCGTATTACAATATAGATAAGAATAATAAAGACCCGAATAATCAGAATGATACCGATGATATAAAATGGACGGTAACGATCAATACGGGAGCCAATGGTTACCGATTGCCGACAGAAGCAGAGTGGGAATATGCCGCCGGCGGAGGCCAGATGAGCAAGAGTTACACTTACAGCGGAGGCGGAAGCAATGATGTGGATAAAGTAGCATGGTATTGGAAGAACTCTGGAGATACAAACCTGACCGGATTTTGGTCCTGGCCGGCGATAGAAAAAAACCATTGTAAAACAAAATCTGTCGGCGGCAAGGAACCGAACGAGTTAGGGCTTTACGATATGTCAGGTAATGTAAGGGAGTTTTGCTGGGACTGGTATGGAGACCTGGAGAGTAATGGAATTGACCCTAAAGGAAGTTCCAGCGGCTCGCTCCGGCTTTGGAAGGGCGGCGGTTGGATGGGCGCTGACTTCTGCTGCGAGTTGTCTTTCCGGGCGGGCTACGAACCGTATAACCGGGGCTCCGATCAGGGTTTTCGTGTGTGTCGGGCCATCGCCTCCGGCATGGCGACCGAAACCAACGCCAAACCGGAAACCGCCAGGGAGGCGCTATTTGGCGATCCCGCGATCGTCAAAGGCACGCGTTTTGAAATCAAGCGCAGCGAACTGGACCAGATGGTTTCCCGGGCCAAGGCCAATGCCATGGCCAATGGCCAACCGTGGCAGCCGGAAATGGAAGCGGTCTATTTAAACCATTTGATCGGCATTCAGGCTTTGCTCCGGAAGGCCAACGCCGCTGACCAGACGGCCGGCCGGATCGAATCCGACAGGCAATTCACCGACGCGCTCAAGCATTCTCCTTCGCCGGAGACGTTTGCGAGCCACCTCAAAGCCGAGGGCATCACCGAAACCGAGTTCCGCGCCAAGGTGCTGCAGGAAGCCGTGGCCAACGCCGCTCTCAAGCGCCTCCTCGGGGTCTCCGTGACGGATGACGAAGCCAGGCAGTATTACAACCAACATCCGGCCGATTTTGAACAGCCGGAACTGGTGCATACCCGGCACATCCTGCTCACGACCATCGACCCGTCCACCCGCCTGTCGCTGGCAACCAATATTATTGCCAACCAGCGGAAGCTGATCGAGGAAATCCGGCAAAAGCTCGTGGCCGGCCAGGATTTTGCCACCTTGGCCCGGCAATATTCCGAAGATCCCGGCTCGAAGAACAACGGTGGCGAATTGCCGCCCTTCTCCCATGGCCAGATGGTGCCGGAATTTGAATCCGCCGCCTTTGCCCTCGCCGCCAACCAGATCAGTGACGTCGTCACCACCCAATTTGGTTATCATCTGATCCAGGTGCTCGATAAGACACCCGCCAGGAAGATTGATTTCGCCACGGCCGAGGCCGACATCAAGACCTATCTTTCGAGCACACAACTGGCGAAAATCGCGCCAGATTACGTGAAGAAACTGCGTATCGAAGAAAAGGTGGAAATCCTCGACCCCAACTTGAAGGCCTTGGACGAGCAATTGCGGACGGCCGCCGCCTCCGCCGCGGCCGAAGCGGAATCCAGCTCCACCACTACCACCAACACCAATAAATAATCACCACGGCGCAATTTTAATTCCTAACTGATGGCATCCTTGGTCAGCTTGCCATTCACCAACCGCCAGATGCCGGGTGGATTTTCGTTCCTGAGCGCCGCCGGCAACAGCCCCGCGGGAAAATCCTGGTAGCAAACCGGGCGGACAAAACGGTACAGCGCCGCCGTGCCCACCGAAGTGAAACGCACGTCGGTGGTGGCCGGGTAAGGCCCGCCGTGGTTCATTGAAGGACAAACCTCGACCCCGGTCGGAAAACCGTTGATAACCAACCGGCCCGCCTTGCGTTCCAAAATCTGCAACAACCGCTTCGCCTGTTGCAGATCGTTGAACGTGCCATGTACCGTCGCCGTGAGTTGGCCTTCCAGATTCTCCGCAATGTCCTCCAGTTCCGACATGGTTTGCGCTGAGATCAACACAGCGAACGGCCCGAACACTTCCTCGGCCAGCTCGGGATGCTTTTGGAAATTTTTGGCATCGGTACAGACCAGCACCGGTTCGCCGTGCGTTTTTCCAGCCTCCGGATTCTCCTTTGAACGCGCGAGCAATTTCACCCCGCTGAGGCCGGTCGCGCGGGCAAGTCCCTCGTGATACGATTCGCAAATCCCGGCGTGCAGCATCGTGGCGGGCACGGCGGTTTCGAATAACTGCGCGAGTGCCTTTTGAAATTGATCGAACCCGGCCTCCTGCAAACCGAAAATCAAACCTGGCTTGGTGCAGAATTGTCCGACTCCCATCGTTACCGACGTTCGCAAACCCTCAGAAATTTTCGTCCTTTGCGTTTGCAGCGCTTCCGGCAGAATAAAAATCGGATTCAGGCTGCTCATCTCGGCGAAGACCGGAATCGGTTCCGGCCGCGCGGCGGCCGCGTCAAACAAGGCACGCCCGGCGGCGCGCGAACCGGTAAAACCAATCGCCCGGGCGACCGGATGCCGGACCAGTGCGGTGCCGATGACCTTGCCGGCCCCATGCAACATCGAGAACACACCGGCGGGCAGGCTGCACGCAACCACGGCGCGGCGAACGGCGGTCGCCACCAGTTCCGACGTTCCCGGATGACCACTATGTGCTTTGACCACGACCGGGTTGCCCGTAGCCAGGGCTGACGCGGTGTCCCCTCCGGCCACGGAAAACGCCAGCGGGAAATTACTTGAACCAAAAACGATCACCGGGCCAATGGGAATCAGCGTCCGGCGTAAATCAGGTTTAGGCGCCGGTTGCCGGTCGGGAATGGCTGTGTCAATCCGCGCGTCCACCCACGAACCTTCCCGGACAACCTGCGCGAAGAGTTTGAGCTGACCGGCAGTGCGTGCGCGCTCACCCGTCAGCCGTGCTTCGGGCAGTCCGGTTTCCTGACGCGCACGTTGGATAAGCGCGTCACCCAGCGCCATGATTTCATCGGCGATGCGTTCAAGAAAAGCCGCGCGCTGGTCGCCGGTGGTTTCGCGATACGCATCAAAGGCGGCCGCGGCCAGTTCCATGGCGGCATTTACTTCCTTTTCGCCCGACAGATGAAATTCAGGGGTCAAAGGTTTGCCGTCCAGCGGGCTGGTGGCGCGCAAAGTTTTTCCCGCGCCGGGCACGAGTTGATCGCCGATAAAATTCTGGCCGTGCAAATTCATGATAGCTATCAAACTACCATCACGGTGTTCCGGAGCAAACCGATTCCGGTGATTTCAATCTCAACCACATCCCGCTCCTGCAACGTAAAGGTTTCAGGCGGAACGATGCCGGTTCCGGTCAACAAAACTGCGCCCTGCGGAAAAAACTGGCTGCGAAAGAGAAACCCCGCCAGTTCTTCGAAACGGCGCTTGATCTGGTCAACCGAAGTTTCGCCGGTAAAAACGGATTTGCCCGACCGCTGGATATTCAATCGGATTTTCCATTCCCGCGCAGTAGCTTCGTCTGCGCCAAGATGTATCCAAGGGCCCAGCGCGCAGGAGCCGGTGTAAATTTTCGCCTGCGGCAGGTAGAGCAGATTTTCCCCTTCGATGTCGCGCGAACTCATGTCGTTGCCAATGGTGTGCCCGACGATTTTGCCCTTTGAATTCATTACCAGAACCAGTTCTGGCTCCGGCACGTTCCATTTTGCATCCCGGCGGATGCCCACCGGCTCGCCGGTCGCGACGACTTTTTCCGGCATCGATTTAAAAAAAAGCTCCGGCCGTTCCGCCGCGTAAACCTTGTCGTAGGCGGTGGCGCTGAAATCGGATTCCTCCATTCGGGCGGTCTTGCTGTGCAGATAGGTAACGCCGGCGGCCCAGACCTCCTGCCGCTCCACCGGCGCGCACAATTGAACTTCTGACAACGCGAGGCGGGGCAGGTTTTGCTTCGCGATCTCGTCGAGCCGGGAAACCAGGTAGTCGTTCTCCAGCAAGGGTTGCAGTTGCGTGATGCCTGCGGGCTTCAGATCCAGCAGGGTTGAGTCCTCAACCAAACCCGCGCGGATTTCGCCTTGCTTGCCTTTGAACCGGCAGAGTTTCATAAATATTGTTATCGTAGGACAGGCGTCCCGCCTGTCTCCATCTTTTCTTTTCATTTTGAGACAGGCTGGAAGCCTGTCCTACATTGATTGTTGTTTTGCTTTTGGCAGCAGAAATGCAAGCCCGGTGCAAATCAACATTCCGATACCAAGCACGGTGAACGGAATTGCCGTCGTCTGATATTCATTTTTCAACCATCCCACGAGGTAATTACCTGCATACCCGCCCAGGTTGCCGAAGGCATTTACCAGTCCCATCACGATGCCCATCGCGGCGCGGGGCAAAGTTTCACTGGGAATAGCCCAGAATGGAGCCATGGCCGCGAATGGACCGGGAATGGCCAGGCACATGAGTGCATAAGAAATCCAAAAATGCTGTCGGAACAGCACACTCAAAATGAGACTCGTCCCGCTCATGGCATAAACCACCGCAACGTGGCCCCGGCGCTCATGGGTTTTGTCCGAATGCCACGAGTTAAGAATCATGACAACCGCCGTCACGGCGTAAGGGACCGCGAATAAAAATCCGTATTGCAACGGGCTGAAACCCTGGCCCTTCAGTCCATCCGTGAAAAAGGTCATGCAACCATAAGCCGCGCAGTTGTGCAAAAAATACAAGGCGATCATGACCAGAATGGATGGATGCCGGAACCTTTCGAGCCATGAAATGTTTTGCGACGGCTCCAGCTCCACCTGTTCCCGGTGCAAAGTGGTTTCAAGATGTTCGAGTTCCCCGGTTGAAATCCATTTTGCCTCGCGCGGGTGGTCGCGGATGCAAAACCACCAGAGGGGCAGCCAGATGAACGGCAGCAGTCCTTCGAGAATCAGCATCTGTTGCCAGCCATAGGCTCCGAGCAACCAGCCGGTGATGGGCGCGGAACCGGCGACGGCGAGCGGCTGGCAAAGGAACCAGTAAGAGTTGGCGCGCGCGCGTTCGGCGCGCGGAAACCAGTTGGCCAGCAGGACAAGCATTGCGGGAAATACGCCGCTTTCGGCCACGCCCAGGAAGAAACGCATCCATTCAAATTGCCGGAAGCTGTGCGAAAGCCCGCAGCCCACCGCACAAATGCCCCAGCCGATCAGGCACAGGCTGATGACCTTGCGGGCGCTCCAATGTGACGCCAGATAGCCGCCCGGAATCTGCAGCAGGAGGTAGCCAAAGAAGAAAATGCCCGCCGCCTGGCCCTTCATGCGGTCATCCATGAACAGGTCCCGCATCATGTTCGAGATTTTTGGGTCGAGCGCGAGGGAAACATTGGTGCGATCGATGTACGAGAACGTGTACATGATCAGGGCCACGGGAATGATGCGCAGCCAGCGTTGTTGGGTCATAAGCTCGGGGCGCGGGGGTTTTAGCAAGGCGGTCGCCGTGCGTCGAATCTTAATTCTGATTTCCATTTCTTCCAGACGTGCTTCAATAACTCCCATGAGTTCCAGCGATGATGTGTTCGATTCCGCCCTTCCGGAAATCTACCAGGTTCAGACACACGCCACTGGTCCGGCCGGCAGCCTGCCGATCACCAGGGAAATGCTCCGGAACAGTCCTAGCGGTGATTTGTTTGGGATGACGCAAAACGCCGGCATGGGTTGGAACCCGGCTGAGGCCGGCCGCAAACAATTTCTGATTCTCAGTACCCAGGGCGGATTGCGGGCGCCGGATGGTAAACCGGTTGCCCTCGGCTACCATACCGGTCATTGGGAAATCGGATTGCTCGTTCAAGCCGCTGCAGAGGAATTTCACCGGCTGCAAACCATTCCTTTCGCCGGCTTTTGCTCCGACCCATGCGATGGCCGGACACAAGGAACGACGGGCATGTTTGACAGCCTGCCGTATCGCAATGACGCCGCTATTATTTTCCGGCGCCTGGCCCGCTCGCTGCCGTTGCGCGCCGGTGTACTGGGCATCGCCACCTGCGACAAGGGCCTGCCGGCCATGATGATGGCGGTCGCCGGTCTGCACGACCTGCCTTGCGTGGTGGTTCCCGGCGGGGTCACGTTGCCGGCGGACGCGGCGGAAGATGCCGGCACGGTGCAAACGCTGGGGACCCGCTTTGCGCACGGATTGGTCACGTTGTCGGAAGCCGCCGAACTGGGCTGTCGCGCCTGCGGCTCGCCGGGCGGCGGCTGCCAGTTTCTGGGCACGGCGGCAACTTCGCAGGTGGTCAGTGAAGCGCTCGGACTTTCCTTGCCGCATTCGGCACTCGCGCCATCGGGACAACCGGTGTGGCTGGACATGGCCCGGCGTTCAGCTCGCGCGCTGCATCAATTGCATGAACGCAAACTCAAGATGCGTGATGTGCTGACCGATGCCAGCATCCGGAATGCGATGGTGATTCATGCCGCCTTCGGCGGTTCAACGAACCTGTTGTTGCACATTCCGGCCATTGCCCATGACGCTGGCTTAAAACATCCAACAGTGGACGATTGGATTTCAGTCAACCGCCGCGTCCCCCGCCTGGTCAGCGTGCTGCCGAACGGTCCAATTCATCATCCTACGGTCCGCGTGTTCCTGGCGGGCGGTGTGCCAGAAGTGATGTTGCATCTGCGCCGATTGGGATTGCTCGATACAAATGTGCTCACCGTCACCGGAAAAACCCTGGGCGAAAATCTGGATTGGTGGGAGAAATCCGAGCGGCGTCGCCGGTTTCGGGAACTGCTGAAGCAACAGGACGGGGTGGACGCCGACGAGGTCATCCTTCCGCCGGACAAGGCCCGGGAACGCGGCCTGACCAGCACGCTTGTGTTCCCGCGCGGCAATCTCGCCCCGGAAGGCTCGGTAGTTAAAGCCACCGCAATTGATCCGTCGGTGGTGGACGCGGATGGCGTATATCGCAAGGAAGGCCCGGCGCGCGTTTTCGTGAATGAAAAGGACGCGATGGCGGCCATCAAACAAGGGCACATCAAGGCCGGTGACGTGCTGGTATTGACCGGGGTTGGGCCGATGGGCACCGGTATGGAAGAAACCTATCAGGTTACTGGCGCGCTCAAACATGTGTCTTTTGGCAAACAAATCGCCTTGTTGACCGACGCGCGCTTTTCAGGACTTTCAACCGGCGCATGCATCGGGCATATCGGCCCCGAAGGTCTGGCGGACGGCCCCATCGGCAAGGTTTTGGACGGCGATTTCATCCGTATCCGGATTGATTGCCGGCATAACGAGGGAAGTGTCGATCTGGTGGGGGAGGGTCAACGCCGCTTCACACCGGAGGAAGGCCAGCGGGTGCTGGCGGCGCGGGGACTGCGGAAGGACCTGGCGCCGAATGCCGCCTTGCCCGAGGACACGCGGCTTTGGGCCGCCCTGCAACTGGTCAGCGGCGGGACCTGGGCCGGGTGCGTTTATGATCCGGAAAAGATTATTGCCGCGCTGAACGGAAGCCAAAGTCCTCAGCGCTGATCACAGTGATAGTCACGTTTTCGACATTTCCGGCGGGGCAAAGCTACTCACGAGCGGCCACGGCGCGTCAATGTACAGCAATGACGGCTCGCGCGTACGCTCGCCCCACCATCGGGTGCGAGCACTCGCGAGACCAGCGGTATCACGTCCCACGGTGTCGTGATTTTCGTGGCCTTCGTTTTTCGCGCGGAGCAGCCGGAGATTCAGTTTCCAACGTATTGCGAAGTTGAGCAGCCAGCGCACTCATTTCCTCGATGATTTCGAGTTTGCGGGAGAAAGGCAGGGCGAGAAACTCACGATGCTGTTGCCTCCGGCTCCCTTTCCAGGTCGTCAGATGCCATTTGCACTTTTGCTCACGCTTTTTTGTCATAACTCGATCGTTTTCCGTGCAAGAGATTCATTTCGTCGATGTCCGCCATGTCCTGTGGTCGGGCGGCCTGCCGTTTCATCTTCAACAACGTCGCCAGTGAAACGATGCGAACCGGCAACCTCGGCGCGGATTCGAGAACGTCCGCATTCGCATATTCACGCTCGAAGTCGAACGGCTCGGCAACGAACACGTCCAACGGCGTCTCTCGATGTTGGTCGCTCCAGAATCGCAGGACCGTCATGTTTCGCTCGCGCTGCCATTTTTTGCGCCGGCCTGGGCTGGCAAATTCCGCCGCCGTGATGGGAACGACCGGTTCATAACCAATCTGCGCCAAAGCGCGAAAAGCGCGGCCAATGATCTCCTTCTCAAGCCGAACCACCACATCCACATCCTGCGTCATCCGCCCGTAACCGTGATGGATGACCGCGATGCCGCCGACAACCAAGAAAGGCACTTTTGCCTCATTCAATGCCCGAACGATGGCGTCAAAGCTGGCTTTCTTCATTGCAGCTTGATGTTAACGTTTGCCTTTTTGAAAGGCAATTGCGGCGCACGCCGTCTCGTTGAGTTACGGTTTATTCCTCTCCTGAAAGTCCGCGTAAAAACTTTGAATCACGGAAACTTCGCTTCCAACTCCAGTTTGACGGCCTGAGCGACTTCCTCGGCACTGCCGTCGCGCTCTTGTTCCTCACTCCATTTCCATTGTGAGAGGAAATCGTCGGTACTGGTCAGACCCTTGGATTGCGCCAGCGAATCGATGCGCACGGCGAAACGCGGCGGCAGTTCCACCTTGATTTCGTTGAAGCCGTCC